>ENA-UPSY01000001-UPSY01000001.1-human-gut-metagenome-genome-assembly--contig:-NODE-1-length-282265-cov-7.437262_pt1 | contig 282265 bp, 215 predicted proteins | sample MGYA00250044_ERZ773365 | MGnify/ENA primary metagenome ERZ773365 (study PRJEB29103, sample SAMN06111932) | human gut metagenome | biome: human gut; feature: ankylosing spondylitis patient; material... | reverse complement strand
GGGTGTAGCGCAGTCCGGTTAGCGCGCCAGCTTCGGGAGTTGGAGGTCGCTGGTTCGAATCCAGTCTCCCCGACAAATCGGCAGACTGCTCGATAGGGTGGTCTGCTTTTTTATTGAAATTCCGGCGGAAGCCGCGGCGTTCGGAGTGTAGCGCAGTCCGGTAGCGTATCTGGTTTGGGACCAGAGGGTCGCAGGTTCGAATCCTGTCACTCCGACAGACGATGTATGAAATGAGGAAACCCCTCCGGTCGCAGGACCGGAGGGGTTGCTTTGTTTTGTTCCTGTCTTTGCCGGATCGGCGGGCTTTCGGCTGGCGGCGCGGTTTCTGCGTATGACGCGGATGATGCGCTCCCTGCCGACGATGCGGTTTCCGTTGCGTCCGGCGACGGACCCGTGCCGTCGGCCTGCGCGATTTTACAGGATCTCTTCGTAACGGTTGAGATTGTCGAGTATGTGGCCGAAATCCTCCCCCGGACCGGGCATGTAGACCGCGAATCCGAGTCTCTGCGCGGCGTCGACGTTCTTCTGTCCGTCGTCGATGAAAAGCGTCTCTTCGGGGCGCATGCCGCCTGCGGCGATCATCTTGCGGAAAATCGCCTCCGAGGGCTTCAGCTCGTGCAGTTCGTAGGAGAGGAAAACGGCATCGAAATAGTCGTCCATCGTCTTGCCGTCGGCCGTGAACATCCGTCGGATGTATTTCATCGACGCGGGGTTGTTGTTCGAGAGCACGCAGGTCCGGATTCCGCGCTCGCGCAGGGCGTCTATCTGGCGGAGTTTCGCGACCGGGATGCGCACGAGGAATTGGCCGTAGGCCCAGGCGATCTGCGCGTCGGTTACCTCGGGCGTGCCCGACAGGCGGCGCATTTCGTCGCAGGCTTCGTGGAACGAAATGACGCCGTGTTCCAGCCGTCCGATCATCTCGGCGGGGTAGTAGGGGTTGATCAGATCGGCCACGGCATCCATTCCGAGGCTCCGAAAGGCTCCGGTGCAGCGGTCTATGTCCAGATCGACCAGCACGCCTCCGAGGTCGAAGACGACGGTTTTGATTGTGTTCATAATTTATTGTTTTTTCGTGCTCGAAGAGCCTATTTCTGGAACTTCATCGTGAACCTGCGGACCGGACGCAGTACCCACATCGGCAGTATCTTGCAGAGGGGAATCCACACGCGGTTCCACCAGTCGGGGACGATGCACCGGCGTCCCCGCCACAGGGCGCGCAGTCCGCGCCGGGCGCACGAGTCGGCCGTGATAAGCACCCCGAGGCGCGTGCCGATGCGCTGCCAGCGGGGAGTCAGTCCGTAGAGGTCGGTCGCCACACCCGCCGGGCAGACCGCCGTGACGCGGATGCCGTGCTCGCGGACCTCCTTCGCGAAGGCCACCGAGAACGACCGCAGGTAGGCCTTCGACGCGCTGTACAGGGCCAGTCCCGGAAAGGGCATCCACAGCGAGTAGGAGGACATGTTGAGAATGTGCCCCCGGCAGCCGCGGCGCACCATGTCGGCCGCCGCCATCCGGCACAGTTGGGTGTTCGTCAGGTCATGCAGCAAGATGATGCGCTCGATGCGCTCGGCGGGGGTTTGCAGGATGTCGCGGAACGAGAATATCCCGGCGTTGTTCACCAGTACGTCGATGGCGGCTCCTTCGCGCCGCACGGCCTCCCACAGCTCCGCAGCGGCTTCGATGCGCGCCAGGTCGATCTCCACGATCCGCACCTCGGGCCGGAACCCGGCGGCGGGGGATGCCGCTTTCCGGACGCCGCCGTCCGGACCCGCTCCGGCGGCGAGTATTTCGCTGCATACCGTCTCCAGCGGTTCGCGGCGGTTGCCCGCCAGCACCAGGTTGTAGCCCAACGCCGCCAGCCGCAGGGCGTAACAGCGTCCGATGCCCGACCCGGCTCCCGTGACCAGCGCCCAGGCGCTTCCCGGGGCGACGGCTCCCCGCCGGCCGACGCTGCGGCCGCTTCCGGAAACGGCTGCGGGCGAGGCGCTGCGCTCCCCGCACGGTGTGATTGCTTCGCGTTTCATCACGGCAGGCGTTTGAGTTCTTCGACGATCCGTCGCGGGAGGTTGTCGCAATGCTTGCAGCACTTCATGTCCACGGAGTACATCCGCGCGATGCAGTAGTTGCGGTGGTCGCAGGCGCTTCGCGTCGCCGCGTCGCCCTCGCGGAGCTTTGCGACGAACGCCGGGTCGTTGACGAGCGCCCGGGCCATCTGAACCAGCTCGAATCCCGAGTCCAGCGCCCGGTCGATGCCCTCGCGGCTGACGAGTCCCCCGACGTAGATCAGCGGACCTTTCAGGGCGGCCCGGAATTTCTTGGCGTCTTCGAGGAAATAACACTCCTCGAAGGGGAACTGTTTTATCATAAAGGGACCGCACCAGCGGATGAAGTAGCGCAGCCACAGCGGCGAGTAGTAGCTCATGGTGTAGATCGGGATCAGCCCCCGCATGACGGCCATCGGGGCCTTCGAGACGAATCCGCCCGAGAGGACGATGCCGTCCACGCCGAACGATTCGATGACTTTGGCGATCTCGATGCTCTCGGGGATTTCAATGCCCCCTTTGAAGCCGTCGTACATGTTGTGCTTCACGGTGATCGCCATGCCGCACGCCCGGGCCGCCTCCACGGCCTCGCCCAGACACATGCGCATGAAGCGCATGCGGTTTTCGAGCGAGCCGCCGTATTCGTCGTGCCGGTGGTTGGTGTAGGGCGACAGGAACTGCGAAATGAGGTAGCCGTGCCCGGCGTGCACCTCCACCGAGTCGAATCCGGCGTCGCGGGCCGTGCGCACCGCCGTGCCGAAGTCGCGGGCCACCTGTTCGATCTCGCGTCTCTTCATGCCCCGCACGGGCGTGTAGGCGTAGAGGTTGAATCCCGTCGAGGCGCCGATGGGCATCTGCCCGGCGGTGGTCCAGTGGGTCATGTTGCCGCAATGTCCGATCTGGATGGCCGCGGCGGCCCCTTCGCGGTGCACGGCGTCGGTGATTTCGCGCAGTCCGGGAACGATCTCGGGACGCAGCCACAGCTGCTTGTTGAACGACAGTCCGCTGCGGCACACGGCGGCATAGGCCAGCGTGGTCATGCCCACGCCGCCGCGGGCTACGGCGACGTGGTAGTCCTTGAGCTGCCGGGTGGGACCGAAGTCCTTGCCCATGGATTCGAAGGCCGCCGAACGGATCGTGCGGTTGCGCAGCGTGACGGGGCCTAATTTATAAGGGGTGAAAAGTGTAGAGGACATTGAATTGAAAGTTGAGAGTTAGAAGTTGAGGGTTGAAAGTCGGATGCGCAGAACTCGTTCCGAAACGTGAAATTCTTGCGTCGTCCCTGAATCCGCCGTCTTAATCCGGCGGGCGCAGAACCGGGTGAGAAACGTTGTAACGGACCATCCGCAACCTGAACCCCGCCTTTTAGGCGGGTCAATAGATGAAGGGGATGATCCGTTTGCGGCGAAGGCGCGAAAACTCTTCGCCGAACTCCTGCTCGTAGCGGCGGCGCAGCGATGCGGCGCGCGGTGCGAGGTTGGCGAAGGTCCACCATGCGAAGACCGTTCCGGCCCACGACCACGAGGCTACGGCGAATCCCACCCATTCGAGCAGTTCGCCGAAGTAGTTGGCCGACGAGACGTAGCGGAACATGCCCCCGCGGGGGATGTAGTGGCGCGTGTCGCCCGGGCGGCGGAGGTGGCGGATGATGTGGTCCGAATGGAGGTTTACGGCCATTCCGGCCACGAACAACGCCCCGCCGATATAGATATAGGGCTGTGCGAACCATCCGGCGTAGTAGTCAGCGGGCGAGACGTAGAAAATCCAGCCTCCCTGCATCAGGGCGTTGAGCGTGTTGAAGACCATGCCCATCACGACGATGCCGAGGGGCATGCGGCCCTTGCCGCGGATCAGCAGCGGGAAGATGAAGGCCCGCTGGAGGTAGTGGGCCTGGAACAGGCAGAACAGCGCCAGCGGCCCGGCCTGCCACATCCTTTCGGACGAGGCCCACAGCACGCACATGAGGATGAAAACCGGAGATTCCATCACCATCCAGCCCACGCGGTTGGGCACGGGAGGTCCGTAGCGGCGGTCGAAGAGATAGCCGTAACCCGCCTCGAAGAAGTGCAGCGCGGCGTAGACCACGGCGGCCAGAAGGGCCATGACGATCAGGAAAATGTCGAAATTCTCTTTCATAGACGTTGGGGATAAAACGCACGAAAGATACGTATTTTTTCCGGTCCCGGCAAGTCCTTTGCGCCCTATGTTTTGTTCGTTGCGTCGTGTCGCTGCGGGGGCGTTTTTCCGGTCCGTGGCGGCAGCGCCGGGCTTGCGTAGGCCGCCGCCGAAGGTCCGGAAGAGCCTCCCGCCGCAAACGAAAAAGACGGCTCCGCTTCGGGGGTGAAGCGTGAGCCGTCCGGCGTTCTGCCGCCCGGAGGGGGCGCGTGTCGCGGGGAAGGTCCCTGAATGTTCGGTCAGCCGTTGCCGGCCGCGAGAAAGCGCCCTTCAGGGGCGGCTTGAGAAGCCTCTTTTGGATGCTATGGCCGAAATTGCGGTCCGAAGGCCGCTTTTCCCGCCAGCGTTCCGGCAGTCGGAGGTCCGGTGATCTCCGGCCGCATCAATGCGTGTAGACCTTGCCTTTCTGGTGCTCCTTGTTCTCGTACTTGATGCGCGAGGGCGTGGGGTACCGGAGTTTCTCGAACTCGGCCACGGCGTTGCGGATGTCTCCCAGAAGCATGTCGGCCATGTCGCGCGACATGCCCTGGCGAACCACGATGCGCATGACGATCATCTCGTCGATGTTCTTGGGCATGGTGTATGCCGGGACCATCCAGCCGCTCTGCTGCAAGGCGGCCTGCAGGTCGAACAGCGTCCATTTGGCCTTCTTGTCGTATTCGGGGTCCATCATCCAGATGAACAGCGGGTTGACGACCTCTTTGGCGTAGTTCCGGAAGCACGGCATCTTGCCGATCTGCTCGTGGCAGTATTTGGCGATGTCCATCGAGTTCTGCTGCACCTCCTTGTACCCCTCGAATCCCAGCCGGATGAAGTTGTAGTACTGGCCGAGAATCTGCGCCGCCGGCCGCGAGAAGTTCAGGCCCACCTGCGTGATGTTCGCGCCGAGGTAGTTGACCGAGAACGACATTTCGTCGGGCAGGTACTTCTTGTCCTTCCATACGACCCATCCCAGTCCGGGGTACACCAGTCCGTACTTGTGGCCCGACGTGGAGATCGACAGCACCCATTTGAGGCGGAAGTCCCACTTCTTCTCGGGGTGTAGGAACGGCAGGATGAAACCTCCGGAAGCCGCGTCGACGTGGATCGGGATTTCGTAGCCCGTCTTGGCGTTGTAGGCGTCGAGCGCCTTGTCGAGACCCTCGATGTCGTCGTCGAGACCCGTCCATGTCACGCCGGCGATGGGCACGATGCAGATGGTGTTCTCGTCGCAGGCCTTCAGCGCCTCGCCGATGTCGAGCGTCGGGTGGTCGAGCGTCAGGGGCACGGTGCGCATCTCGATCTGCCACAGCTGGCAGAACTTCTCCCACACGACCTGGAATCCGGTGCTCATCACCAGGTTGGGTTTGTCGAAGGGTTTGCCTGCGGCCTTGCGGCGCGCCCGCCAGCGCAGCCATGCGGCCACTCCGCCCAGCATGCATGCTTCGGACGATCCGATGCCCAGCGCGCCGGTTTTCCACTCGGCCTTTTCGGGCGAGTTCCACATGTTGGCCACGATATTGAGGCAGCGGCCGCACATCACCGCGACGCGCGGATACTCCGTCTCGTCGATGTAGTTGATGTTGATGGCTTCGTTCATCAGCCGTGTGGCGTAGTCGTCCATGTAGGTGGTCACGAACGTCGCCAGGTTGAGCCTCGGCTGGGTCTGGGGATAGGTCTCGTCCTTGACCAGCTGATAGGCGATTTCGGGTGCTGTCTTGTTCTTGGGAATGAATTCCGTGGGAGCGGGCGAACGCATCTCTTTCGAGCCGAAAATGTCGGTCAGGGTGTCTTCGGTGGTGTGTTTCTGTTGATCCATAGCGTAAAAATATTTATTTGGTTTACATCGGACCGATCTTGCACGAACTATGCCATAAATTTGTTACCTTTACCGGGCGAAACTACATCATGCAATGAAAAAACTTGTTGTCTTCACCGGCGCCGGCGTCAGCGCCGACAGCGGTTTGGCGACGTTCCGCGACTCCGACGGAACATGGGGGAATTACCGGATCGAGGAGGTCTGCATTCCCGAAGCGCTTGATTTCAACCGTCGGGGCGTCATCCGTTTCTACAACGAGCGGCGTGCCGAAATGCTCAAGGCCGAGCCGAACGCCGCCCACCGGGCGATTGCCGGTCTGGAACGCGATTTCGACGTCCGGGTCATCACCCAGAATGTCGACAATCTGCACGAAAGGGCGGGTTCGACGCATATTCTCCACCTGCACGGGGAGCTTACCAAACTTCGTTCGACGGACGATCCGTCGCTCATCTTGCCGTTCGACGGCGTCGAGCAGGGTTTCGACGACCGCGCTCCCGACGGTTCGCTGCTGCGTCCGCACATCGTCTTCTTCGGCGAGCCGGTTCCCGAATTCGACCGTGCGGCGGAACTTGCCGCCGGGGCCGACATCCTGATGGTGGTCGGAACGTCGCTGGCGGTCTATCCTGCGGCGTCGCTGGTGCGCTGCGTGCGTCCCGACATTCCGGTTTACGTGGTCGACCCGGGACGGCCGGCGATTCGCGGCGTGCGCAATCCGCTGGAAGTGATCCGCAAACGTGCCGCCGAGGGAGTTCCCGAACTGGCCGACCGCCTGCGCGCGGCCTGTGCGGAAGGGCGGTCCGAATCGCTTTTGCCCGGAAAAGCCTGATCCGCCCTTCCCGGCGGTTCCCCGCTCCCGGCCCATCCCGGTTTGCTCTCCGTTCTCGTTTTCCCGCTTTCGGCCCTCCCTCTGTCTTTCGCTTTCCGTTTCCGGCTTTTCCCGGCCGCACGCTGCGGTTCCGGTTGGCTCTTGCTCGGATTCACCCATATTCCGATCCGGCTCACTCCATCTCCGGCCCGTTTCGCACCGCCTCGTCTGGTCGCGCTCTGCGACCCATTACGCGGTTGCACGTCTGTCCGTTCCGTGTAACGATGCGGTTATGTAATGCTGTCGGCTTCGGTCCGGTCGGTGTGCCTGCGGCCGTTCCTGCATGAAAATCCCCGCCCTCTCCCGCGGAGGGCGGGGCTGTTTTGCCGGAGATCGGTGTCAGTGTTTGTAGGTTGTTTCAGATATGGTTATAATATCCGTGCCATAATGCACCTCCCGATTTTCGCAAGTGAGGGATTTGTTCCCATATACGTAGTTGCGGGTCTCCCAGACGAGCTTACCTTCCGCTTCGTACGTAATTCCGTTGAGGCGTCCCCGGTAATCGTAACTGTAATGTCTTACCCAATCCCATGGGCGTTCGGCCGTTTCTTCGGCAGCCAGACAGCCGTGAATAAGCGGTTTCGTCAGTTCATCGTCGGAGTATGTGATTATGTATTTGCTTACAGCCGATACTTCGCCTGTATTCTTGAGCCAATATTTGTCACAGATTACCAGTTTTCCGTCGTAGGTGTATTTTGTTTCGGATACTTTACTATTCCCTCTGGAATATTCCAAACTGTGGACCAGCCGTTCCTGCTGGTCGTATTCGTTGCAAATCCGTTGGATGATATGGTCGTCCTTGTCCGTTATCCGTTCTTCCAAAACCTTTTCGAGAGCGTCATCCAGATAAGTGCGTTTGAATTTTTGCGAATTCCACAGGGTTTCACCGGCCCATGTTTTTTCCGTGTATGTCACCGTTTTGCCGTCATATACGTAGTCCGAAGTTGTCGTTTCCGTAACGCCGTCTCTCGAGTTCCGGGTTCCGGTCAGCCGATCTTTTGCGTCGTAGGTGTACGTTATCACATATGTACTCTACTCTCCTCCGGGATCGGTTCTGTGAAGGGGCGTTGTCAGCGGGTGTGTCCATTTAGAGTCGCCTGTGTTCTCTCCGTCCTCTTTTTCACAACCTGAAGCGAGCAGCAATATCGCCGCGGCCAGGTAAAAGCGTCCTTGTTTCATGGCTCGAAATTTTAACGATTATAAGGGCTGTATTATGGGCATATCCACCTGCCGGCAACCCGCCCGCCGGACCGTGACACGGGGTCATTCCAGCGTCCGGGCGTCCTTGAAATAGATCTCCAGCAACTCCTTGGCGGCGATAAACGACGAGATTTTGTCCTCCAGCACGCGTTTCTCGTACGCTCCGATGCACGCCTCCACGGCCGGGTCGCGGTAGAAACTTCCGCGCAGCGCCTCGTTGATCGACTCGTACATCCAGTATTTGTTCTGCCGGTTGCGGTTGTGCTGGAAATAGCCGTTTTTCTGAATGTGGTCGAGGTACTCCTCCACGCCTTTCCAGACCTCCTCCAGCCCCGTCCGGGCCACCGCCGACGAGGTGTAGACCTTGGGCCGCCATCCCGATTCGGGTACGGGGAAAAGCCTCAAGGCCCCCTGGAACTGGGTCTGTGCCAGTTCGGCCTTGTGTATGTTCTCTCCGTCGGCCTTGGTGATGACCATCAGGTCGGCCATCTCCATGATGCCGCGCTTGATGCCTTGCAGTTCGTCTCCCGCACCGGAAATCTGCAATAGCATGAAGAGGTCCACCATCGAGTGCACGGCGGTTTCCGACTGTCCGACGCCCACCGTTTCGATGAAGATGACGTCGAATCCCGCGGCCTCGCACAGCACGATCGTCTCGCGAGTCTTTCGGGCCACTCCGCCGAGCGATCCCGCCGAGGGCGAGGGCCTCACGAAGACCGAAGGGTTGTTGCAGATGCTCTCCATGCGGGTTTTGTCGCCGAGAATCGAGCCGCCGCTGCGCTCCGACGAAGGGTCTATGGCCAGCACCGCCAGCTTGTGGCGCAGCCCCGCGACCATGTTGCCGATGGCCTCGATGAAGGTCGATTTGCCGGCTCCCGGGACGCCAGTGATGCCGATGCGGACCGATTTCCCGGCGTGCGGGAGGCACGCTTCGATGATCTCCTGCGCCTGTGCATAGTGGTCGGGGTTCGACGATTCGACGAGCGTGATGGCCTGCGAGAGGGTGGTGATGTTGCCCGCGAGAATGCCCTCGACGTACTCTCCGGTGGAGAGAGCGCGCTTCTTGCGCCGCTTGAAGTAAGGGCTTACTATCGGTTGTTCTTCAACGCCTTGCGTGACGTTGAGGGCTGTGTCGTGATGCGTGTCTGCGTACTCTTTTTCGTAATGGTCTATCCTTGTGAACGACATGGTGTGTCAGCGTGTTGATTGTTCGATCAGTTTTTCGTTGATTTGCAGGGAATTGCCCATCCAGAGGGTGCGGTTCTTGGCGTCGGTCAGCACGCCGAACGGCAGGTAGCTGACGCCGAACGCCGTGAAACTCTTTTCGGCGTTGAGGCCCACGGAGATCCGTTCCGAGAGGTAGGGGCGCAGCAGCGGGGCTATTTTCGCGGGGTCCTCCTTCGTCACGATGATCACGCGCAGTTTGGTACCCGATTTGCCCGTGATTTCCTTCAGGCGTTCGAGCGAGGTTTTGCACGCGGGATTCGTCGAATGGAAAAATTCGATGTAGGTCGTCGGGGCCGGTTCGGGCTGGCGGTTGTCGAGCCACGTCTGGATTTTGAGTTCGGGAACGCGTTCGCCGAGGGCGATGTTCTGGGCCGTGGCTCCCGCGGATGCGAAACCCGCGGCCAACAGCCATATAAGCAGCACTTTCTTCATAAGAGAGCCTTGTTTTATTCGATAAAGATAACAATTATTTGGCATATGGACCAATTTTTTAGAATCAAGTTATGAAAATAGGACTCGACACGGCTCCCGCCGCACTCCGCGAGACTTACTTCCAGCACCTCGCCAGCGTGCTGGCGCGCTACGCTCCGGAGCATGAATATGTTATTGGCACAGAGGCGAATGATGGCGTCGACCTCTACCACGGCTTTAGGTCGTCGCTGCCGTTGTCCGTGCATCTGCGGCGCGTGCCTTCGGTGATGACGGTCCCGAATCTCAATTTCCTGCGCTATCCGCATCTCTATACGTTTGCCGAACGGCTTTTCGTCCTGACGCTCTACCGCCGTGCGCTCCGGCGGGCCGGCCGGGTCATCACGGTCAGCGCTCCGGCCCGCGAGGAGCTGTCGGAACGCCTCAATATCGACCCTTCGAAGATCGAGGTCATGGTGCCGCTGGCGGTTCCGGCTCCGCGCGGAAATCCATCTCAAGCGGAACTTGAACACGTGCGCCGCAAGTATGCTCTTCCAGAGTATTTTATATTGATGATAGGGACCGTCGAGCCGCGGCACAACCATCAGGCGGTTTTCGCGGCTCTGGCCGGCGTTGCGTCCCCGGCCGGGGTGGTCGTCTGCGGCCGCCGCACGGCCTGGTCCGACTATCTGCTGGGCTATGCCCGCGCCCGCCGCATCGCCGCACGGGTGGATTTCATCTACGAACTGACCCCTTCGGACCTTCCGGCGCTGTTCCGTCTGGCGCGGGTCTTCGCCTATCTGCCCGACGCCGATGCCGAGGCGTCGGTCGTCCCCGTGGTCGAGGCCCTGCGGGCGGGTTTGCCGATGGTCTTGAGCGACACGCAGGTCAACCGCGAAGCCGCCGGAGAGGCCGCCGCCTATGTGCGTCCGGAGGCGCGGGGCGAGGTTCTCGCGGCGCTCGAAAACGCGTTGGAAGACGTGTCGTGGCGCCGCACGATGCAGGAGCGCGAACGCCGCCGCGCCGAACTGTTCTCCGAATACGCCGTGGCGGAACGGCTGATGCAGATTTACACGTCGCTGTAACCCCGGCTTTCGAACCGCAGGCCGCCGGAGGCTCCGCCGGAACGAATCGCCTTTCCGGACATTTCCTGCGAATTCCGAACCCGAAGTTATTGCCAAAAAAAGTACTCCGAATTTTGGCGGTTCTGAAAGATTCGTCTATCTTTGTGTTCGCAAAATAACAACGAACGAAACAACATACGAATATCCACTAACTTAAATTTAAATTTTGCTATGAAAGTTTCTCATATCGAGCATCTTGGCGTTGCCGTGAAGAGTCTCGACGAGGCGATTCCCTACTGGGAGAACGTATTGGGCCTGAAGTGCTATGCCATCGAGGAGGTCGCCGACCAGAAGGTCCGCACGGCGTTCTTCATGCTGGGGCAGACCAAGATCGAATTGCTGGAGCCGACTTCGGAGGATTCGACGATCGCAAAGTACATCGAGAACCGCGGCGTCGGCATTCACCACATGGCGCTGGCCTGCGAAAACATCGAGGAGCAGCTCGCCGACGCGGAGGCCAAGGGCATCCGTCTGATCGACAAGACCCCCCGCAAGGGCGCCGAGGGCATGACCATCGCCTTCCTGCACCCGAAATCGACCCAGGGCATTCTGACGGAGCTTTGCGAAAACAAAAACAAATAGGATTATGAGCCAGATACAGGAAAAGATCAACAAACTGATCGAGAACCGCGAAACCGCGCGTCTCGGCGGCGGCCAGAAGGCGATCGACAAACAGCACGATAAGGGCAAGTACACGGCCCGCGAGCGTATTCAGATGCTCCTCGACGAAGGTTCGTTCGAGGAGTTCGATATGTTTGTGACCCACCGCTGCTACGATTTCGGCATGGATCGCAAGCACACCTTCGGCGACGGCGTGGTGACGGGTTACGGCACGATCGACGGACGTCTGGTCTATGTCTTCGCGCAGGATTTCACCGTGACGGCCGGTTCGCTGTCGCTGTCGATGTCCGACAAGATCTGCAAGGTGATGGACATGGCCATGCGCAACGGCGCGCCCTGCATCGGCATGAACGACTCGGGCGGCGCGCGTATCCAGGAGGGCGTCAACGCCCTGGCCGGTTACGCCAACATCTTCCAGCGCAACGTGATGTCGTCGGGCGTCATTCCGCAGATTTCGGCCATCTTCGGCCCCTGCGCAGGCGGTGCGGTCTATTCGCCCGCGCTGACCGACTTCATCATTATGAAGAAGGAGACCTCGAACATGTTCCTCACCGGTCCGAAGGTCGTGAAGACCGTGACGGGCGAGGACGTGACGCAGGAGCAGCTGGGCGGCGCCCTGATGCACACCACCAAGTCGGGCGTGGCGCAGTTCGCCGTCGACACCGAGGAGGAGGGTATCGAGCTGATCAAGAAGCTGATCTCCTACATGCCGCAGAACAACATGGAGGACGCTCCGCTGGCCGTCTGCACCGATAAGATCACCCGTCTGGAGGATTCGCTCAACGAGATCATTCCCGACAGCGCCAACAAGCCCTACGACATGACCGAGGTGATCAAGGCCATCGTCGACAACGGCGAGTTCCTCGAATCGGCCGCAGGCTATGCCAAGAACATCATCACCTGTTTCGCGCGTTTCAACGGCCAGTCGGTGGGCATCATCGCCAACCAGCCCAAGTTCATGGCCGGCGTGCTGGACATCAACGCCAGCCGCAAGGCTGCGCGCTTCGTGCGTTTCTGCGACGCGTTCAACATTCCGATCGTGACGCTGGTGGACGTTCCGGGCTTCCTGCCGGGTACGACCCAGGAGTACGGCGGCGTGATCACCCACGGCGCGAAGCTGCTGTTCGCCTACTGCGAGGCCACCGTGCCGAAGATCACCGTGACGCTGCGCAAGGCTTACGGAGGCGCATACATCGTCATGTCGTCGAAGCACATCCGCGGCGACATCAACTACGCATGGCCGACGGCCGAGATCGCCGTGATGGGCGCCAGCGGCGCCGTCGAGGTGCTCTACGGCAAGGAGCTGAAGGAGCTGGCCGACAAACCGGAGGAGAAGGCGAAGTTCATCGCCGAGAAGGAGCAGGAGTACAACGACAAGTTCTCCAACCCCTACAACGCCGCACGCTACGGCTATATCGACGACGTGATCGAGCCGCGCAACACGCGTTTCCGTGTGATCCGCGCCTTGCAGTCGCTGGCTACGAAGCGTTTGCAGAACCCCGCGAAGAAACATTCGAACATTCCTCTCTAACAGACTGAAAAGATGACAATACTGACAGTTATGAACTGGGGATGGTCCGAGATACTCTGGGTGTCGCTGATCGGGTTCAGCCTGGTGTTTATCCTGCTGGTGGCGCTGATCTTCATTATGAAGGCCTTCGGGGCCTGCTTCCGGGTCCGTCCGGCGAGCGGCAGGAAGGTCGACGCCCAGCCGATGATCAGCGAGGAGGAGATCGCAGCCATCGCTACGGCGCTCAAGATCTACAAGGGCGCCCTGCACGACCGCGAGTCCGAGGTGCTGACCATTCTCAACATCAAGCGGGCCTATTCGCCCTGGAATTCGAAAATTCACGGTTTAACCCAGCTTCCCGACCGGAGATAGGACCCTGCGTCGGAACAAGACAACCCAAAAAAGAAAATGAAAGATTACTCTTTGAAAATCAACGGACATAATTACAACGTCCAGATCGACGACGTGAACGAGGCCTCGACGGTAGCGCACGTCGTGGTCAACGGCGTGGATTACGAAGTCGAGATCGAGGGCGCGAAAGCCTCGACGGTCTCCAAACCCCAGGTGTCCCCGGCCCCCAAGTCGGCCAACAGCGCCATGATCACTCCCTCGACGGCCACTCCTTCGCCGCGCATCGCTCCCGCGCCTTCGACGTCGGGTTCCAGCGTGAAATGCCCGCTGCCGGGCACCGTGTTGAGCGTGAAGGTGGCCGTGGGCGATACCGTCGCGGCAGGACAGACGCTCGTCGTGCTCGAAGCCATGAAGATGGAGAACAACATCGACGCCGACCGCGCCGGTGTCGTGAAGCAGATTCTCGTGCAGCAGGGCGCTACGGTCATGGAAGGCGACGTTTTAATCGTAATCGGGTAGGACTATGTGGAATGCATTGACTTCCAGCTCCAATTTCGTGCTGGAAAGCCTTGAAACCTTTGCCGAATCGACGGGCGTGGCCGGTCTGATAGCCAACATGGGGTGGGGCAGTCTGATTATGATCTGTGTGGCCTTCTTTCTGCTGTACCTGGCCATCAAACATAAGTTCGAACCGCTGCTGCTGCTGACCATCGCGTTCGGCATGCTGCTGACGAACCTTCCCGGAGCGAACCTCTACCATACGGAACTTTTTGCCGGGGGGCACGTCCACTGGGATATTTTCGTCGCCCAGGCGGGACTCCTCGATTACCTCTATCTGGGCGTGAAGCTCGGCATCTATCCCTGCCTTATCTTCGTGGGCGTGGGCGCCATGACCGACTTCGGCCCGCTGATCGCCAACCCCAAGAGCTTCCTGCTGGGAGCCGCGGCGCAGATCGGTATTTTCCTCACGTTCATCGGCGCTTATGCGCTCGGGTTCTCGCCCGCCGAGGCCGGTTCGATCGGCATCATCGGCGGCGCCGACGGTCCCACGTCGATCTACCTGACCGCGATTCTGGCTCCCGAGCTGCTCGGCCCGATCGCCGTGGCCGCCTACTCCTACATGGCCCTCGTGCCGGTGATCCAGCCGCCGATCATGCGCATGCTGACCACCGAGAAGGAGCGTAAGATCAAGATGCGCCAGCTGCGTCCGGTGTCGAAGACCGAGAAGATCCTCTTCCCGCTGATCATCACCGTGATCATCGCGCTGCTGCTGCCGTCGGCCGCTCCGCTCGTCGGCTGTCTCATGCTGGGCAACCTGATGAAGGAGTGCGGCGTGGTGGACCGTCTGTCGAAGACGGTGCAGAACGAACTGATGAACATTGTCGTCATCTTCCTGGGTCTCACGGTGGGAGCTACGGCTACGGCCGAGGCGTTCCTCAATCCGCGGACGCTGTTCATCCTCGTGCTGGGCGTGATCGCCTTCGCGATGGGAACCGCCGGCGGCGTGCTGCTCGCCAAGGTGATGAACTTCTTCTCGAAGGGCGACAACAAGATCAATCCGCTGATCGGTTCGGCCGGCGTTTCGGCCGTCCCGATGGCCGCCCGCGTGTCGCAGACCGAGGGCCAGAAGGCCGATCCCTCGAACTTCCTGCTGATGCACGCCATGGGTCCCAACGTGGCCGGCGTGGTCGGTTCGGCGGTCGCCGCGGGCATTCTGCTTTCGTTCCTCGGATAGGGAATCGCGTTCCGGGCCGCACGGCCCGATACGGTTGCAAGAGGGTTTCGGTTCGCCGGACCCTCTTTTTTGCGCCTGTGCCGTTGCAAGTCTCGCATTTTTCGCTATATTTATGAAACCTAAAACTCCTGCCTTATTATGAAACGCTTGTTTATGGTGCTTTTCGGCCTTGCGTCGCTGCATGCGGCTGCGACCGCCGCGAAAACCGCCGGAGAGGAAAAGACCCCCGGAAAAAACGCCGGTGCGGCGGCCAGCCTTTGGCCCGAAAAGATGGACCCCTCTTTTCAGGGAAGCCGTCCGGAATGCTTCAAAATCTGGGTGATCCGCAACCTGCGGTTTCCGGCCGATCGCTACGATGTCGGGGATGAGGCGAAGGTCGAAGTTGTGTTCGCCATCGACAAAAACGGGACGCTGACCGATCTGAAGGTCACGCATTGCGAGGAGCGGCATTTTGCCGACCGGCTCTGCAAGACGATCGCCCTGTCGCCGAAATGGTCGCCCGGACGGACGAAGGGGAAACCTGTAAAAACGGAGCTGGAGATGCGATTCGTCTTCCGGCTGGTCGCCCCTCCTGCGGGACAGGAGGAGCTGGGGCTTTGCGCCGAGGAGTGCGACATCCATACGACGGCCGATAGGATGCCCCTGTTCTGCGGCGGCGGTCCGGACGGGTTTCGTGCGTGGGTGCAGCGGCAGGTCGACAGTCTGATGGGTCCGGGTGCGCTCACGGAGCCGCGGAAACTGATCCTGCGGTTTGTCGTCGGAAAGGACGGGCGGGTGACTCCTGCCCCCAAACCGAAATACCGGGACGAGGATGCTTTGGAACAGACGGTGCGTCAGGCCATTGCCGCGGCTCCTGCGTGGACTCCGGCGACGATTGACGGAGAGCGGGTTCGTTTCGGGGTCTCGATGCCGGTAGCCTTCGGTCCCGGGGCCGCCGGAGCGGAATACAGCGATAAAGACGCTTACCGGGTGGTCGAGGTCATGCCGAAGTTCTTCGGAGGCGGGCTGGATAAATTCCGGAGTTGGGTGATGGCTGAAGTGAGGTACCCGTCGGACATGCTGAAACGGGGCGTGCAGGGGCGTGTGGTCGCGGCATTCATCGTCGACAAGGAGGGGCGGATTACGATGGTGGAGATTCTCGAGTCGCCGCATCCGCAATTTTCGGAAGCGGTCGCTCGCGTGCTTGGACGTGCGCCGCGGTGGACGCCGGGCAGGCAGGACGGTGCGCTCGTCCGGGTGGAATACACGCTGCCGGTCGATTTCAAAATTCGCTCGGAACAGCGGTTCCCGAGCGGCGCCGCCGGCCGGAACCGGGGTTCATCCCGTTCGTATTGACATAGCCGCCCGCCTGCCGCCCGACTGCCCGCCAAGGGCGTCCGGTAACGCCGCGCTCCTGCTTCGGAATGCCGCAACTCTCCTGAATACGGGGCCGTTGCGGTTTTTTTGCGCGGTTTTCGATTTTGATTTTCATTTGTTTTTGCAGATCAGAAACTTTTTCGTACCTTTGCGCACCCGCAATGTGCGGGGAACGGATTACAATAAGTTAAATTAAACGTAAAAACAGTGGATTCATTAAGCTACAAGACTATCTCGGCGAACGCTGCGACCGTCACCAAGGAATGGGTGGTGATCGACGCTACGAACGAGGTATTGGGACGTCTTGCATCGCAGGTCGCGAAGATCCTCCGAGGCAAGAACAAGCCCAGCTACACACCCCACGTCGACTGTGGTGACTACGTCATCGTCATCAACGCGGAGAAGGTGAAGCTCACGGGCAACAAAATGACCGACAAGGTCTACACGCGTCACACCGGATACCCCGGCGGCCAGCGTTTCGCTACGCCTGCCGACTATCTGGCAAAGAAACCGACCTTCCTCATCGAGAAGGCCGTCAAAGGCATGCTGCCCAAGACCCGTCTGGGCGACAAGCTGCTGTCGAACCTGAAGGTCTATGCCGGCGCAGAGCATCCTCACGCCGCACAGAACCCGAAGACTATTAAATTAAACGAGATTAAGTAAGAGTTATGGAAGTTGTAAACACCGTAGGTCGTCGTAAGGCCGCTGTGGCTCGCGTATACGTGAAGCCGGGCAAGGGTCAGATTACAATCAACCGCAAAGCGCTTGAAGTTTACTTCCCGCTCGAAATTCTCCAGTACCAGGTGAAGCAGCCCCTGCTGGCCACCAACACGGCGGAGAATTACGACATCGTCATCAACCTCGATGGCGGTGGTATTACGGGACAGGCTTCGGCCGCTCGTCTGGGCATCGCACGCGCACTGTGCGAAATCGACGCGGAGATGCGTCCGGTGCTGAAGAAGGCCGGATTCCTCACGCGCGATTCCCGCGAGGTTGAGCGTAAGAAGCCCGGTCAGCCCGGTGCACGCCGCAAGTTCCAGTTCAGCAAGCGTTAATACGCACGACCGGAATTTCGGCAACGCACGGCGACGGTTCTCAAACCACATGGATACTTATTTATATATTGGGAATTTTTCATTTTTAATTCTTAATTTTTAATTAGTCTACTATCTGGTTGCCGCGCCGCGGAAAACTCCCCGGGACCGGCCAGGCCGCTACCCGGAGGGTTGAAGAAAAGAGAATTAAAATTAATCAACGAATTGAATTAAAATGTCACGTACAGATTTTAATACATTATTGGAAGCCGGTGCGCACTTCGGTCACCTGAAGCGCAAATGGAACCCCAAAATGGCTCCTTACATCTTCATGGAGAAGAACGGCATCCACATCATCGACCTGCACAAAACCGTCCTGAAGATCGATGAGGCTGCTGCGGCCATCAAGCAGATCGCCAAGAGCGGTCGCCGCGTGCTGTTCGTAGCGACCAAGAAACAGGCCAAGGACATTGTTGCCGAAAAGGTGGCAGCCGTCGGTATGCCTTACGTCACCGAGCGTTGGGCCGGCGGTATGCTGACAAACTTCCCCACCATACGTAAAGCCGTCAAGAAAATGTCCACCATCGACAAGATGGCGACCGACGGCACGTTCGATAATTTCTCCAAGCGCGAAAAACTCCAGATCTCCCGCCAGCGTGCGAAACTGGAGAAGAACCTCGGCTCGATCGCCGACCTGACGCGTCTTCCGGCGGCTCTGTTCGTCGTCGACGTACAGAAGGAGGCCAACGCCGTGAAGGAGGCCAAACGCCTCAGCATCCCCGTATTTGCAATGGTAGACACTTGTTGTGATCCGACCGACATTGATTACGTTATCCCTGCAAATGACGATGCCACCAAGTCGATCGCCGTGGTTCTCGAAGCCATGTGCGCCGCTATCGCCGAGGGCACCGAGGAGCGCAAGCTCGAAAAGGAGAAGGAGGCACAGGAGGCTGACGCCGAGGGTGCAACCGTTAAGAAGGAGGGCAAGCCCCGCATCAAGAAGGCCGTGAAGGCTGCGATCGATGCCGAGGAGGCTGCCGTGGCAGAGGTTGTCGCCGCTGTCGAGACTCCCTACGAGGAGCCTGCTGCCGCTCCCGCAGAAGCAGCCGAGACCGCCGAGGAAAAGGCAGAATAATTGTATTTACGAACCTTATAGAGAAAGGACAAGATTATGGAAATCAAAGCTGCTGATGTAATGAAGCTCCGCAAGATGACCGGCGCCGGTATGATGGACTGCAAGAAGGCCCTCATCGAAGCCGAAGGTGATTTTGCCCGCGCTCAGGACATTATCCGCGAGAAAGGTAAGCTCATCGTCGCCAAGCGCGCCGACCGCACCGCTACCGAGGGTGTCGTCGTTACGAAGATCGTAGGCCAGAAGGCTTACATCCTCTGCCTGGCGTGCGAGACCGACTTCGTGGCCCAGAACTCCGAGTATTCGGCTTCGGCAGAGGCCATGCTGGAGGTCGCCGTGAAGAACGACGCTGCCGACCGCGATGCGCTGATGGCTGCGAAAAACGCAGAGGGCCGCACCGTCGAGGAGATGGTGACCGAGAAATCGGGTCAGACGGGCGAGAAGATCGAGCTGGCTTACTACGGCCGCATCGAGGCTCCCTACTGCGCCGCTTACGTGCACTTCAACAAGAAGCTGGGTACGATCCTGGGCTTCAACAAGGAGATTCCCGCCGAGGTCGCACACACCGTGACCATGCAGGCTACGGCCATGGCTCCCGTTTCGATCTCGGAGGCGGACTGCCCCGCAGAGGTTGTGGAGCACGAGCGCAAGATCGCCGTGGAGGCCATGAAGCAGGACCCCAAGAACGCCAACAAACCCGAGGCCATTCTGGAGAAGATCGCCGAAGGCAAGATGCGCAAGTTCTTCGAGGAGAACACGCTGCTGGCCCAGCCGGTGGTAGGCGAGAAGGAGTCGATCGCCGACTACATCCACAAGGCCGACAAGGATGCCACGGTCGTGGCTTACAAGCGGTTCGCTCTGGGCGAATAGTCCAGGCCGATTTATGTGAAAACAGACCGGAGCGATCCGGTCTGTTTTTTTTGTTGCCATTTGCGGCTCTCCGCAGGAACCACGGCGGATATTTCCGCACATCCCTCGAAATCCCCGGACGGGACGCACTCTGGCGTTACCCGTCCGGGGATTTTCTCTCCCGGTCTCTTCCGTGGGCTGTCGTAAAAAAGCAGGGCTGTCGAAAGCCCTGCCTTTTTCATTTCCAGCCCGAATGCCAGAGCACGCGCAGCACCTGCCGCCGCAGCCAGGGCGGGATCGCGAGCCAGAGGCGCGACCGGAGCCGCCAGCCGGGGGAGTCGCAGCCGACGACGCGGCCCGAGGCGCGGATGACCCGGACGGCGATGCCGGCGACGTCGCGTGTCGTGCACTGTTCCGTGATGCGGTAGTTCCCGTCGCCCGCGAGTGTGAGGCGCTCGCCGTCGCGGCGGACGATGCGGTGGAGGATGTGGCGGCCGCAGCAGCGGAACAGCACCACGTCGCCCGGTTGCAGGCGCGCGGGGTCGGCGCAGGGCGTCAGCACGACCTGGTCGCGCTCGCTGCGCAGCAGGGGCCGCATGCTGTGGCCCTTCATGCGGATCTGAACCTCGCGGCCTTCGGCGAGCATCGCCTCGACCTCGGCGAAGAAGAGTTGGTTGGGGAGCAGGATCATAGCGTCGCGTCGTTGAAAACCGTTCGGCAGGCGAGCTGCGCCGCCGCCGCGTCGGGCAGGCACTCCAGGTGGTAGACGGGAACCTGTGCGATCAGCCGGGAGAGCAGGCCGCAGGTGTCGTCCGAAAGCCGTTCGTCGCGGGCGAAGGCCGGGGGTGCGGAGGGGAGCAACGCTCCGATGGACTCGATCGGCCGCAGGCGGCGGATGCGGTTGTGCGGGGCTTGCGAGAGCCGTACGACGGCGGCTATCGGGCAGCTCTCGTTGCGGTAGCAGGGCGTTTTGCCGCTCCACGGCGATCCGTGGACGAGGGCTTCGCTGTCCGTGGCCCGGATGATCGGACTGTCGTCGTTGAGCAGTTCCGCACCCGGGATATGCTCCCGCCACAGCCGCGTGTGGGTGCTTTTGCCTGTTCCCGATTCGCCGAGGAACAGCACTCCCCGGCCGCGGTAGCGGATCACCGAGGAGTGGAAGGCCACGGCTCCGAGGGGCAGCGCCGCGATGTTGAAAAGGATCCAGACCCCGAACCGGAACAGCGCGGGATTGTGTCCGGGGGTGATGTCGCTACGGGCCGCCGCCGCGCCGTAGGCCATGCGGTAGCGGGCCGGGGCGCTGCCGTCGCGGGGCGTCATTTCGAGCAGGTAGCCCGCCGCGTCGGTCCCGAAACGGCAGTCGGCGTCGGCGTCGGGAAACTCGAAGATGTCGAGTTCGCGGTAATCGGCTTCGGCCGGAATCCGGGGGACGATTTCCAGCGCGAGGTCCGCAGGGCCGGCGCCGAGTGTCAGGAACGGGCGCAGGGCCCGGGTGAAATGCTCTCCCGTGCAGGCGTCGGGCAGGGAGACGCGGATATTGGCGATCGTATAATTCATAAAGCGGTTGTTAGCGTTCATTTTTTTTCGCGCCGGCGGTGCAAGGATATACTCTGCCGTACGAGCCGGGTGAATCGTAGGCCCTCTCCCTCGCTGGGAGTGGGTCGCGGCTGGCAGATGGGAATAAGGGACGGCTTCCGGTTCTTCATCTTATTTTTCCAGCGTTATGATTCGGTCGCAGTATTCGAGCGAGGTTTCGCGGTGGGCGATCACCAGCAGCGTAAGGCCCGGATTCCGTGCGGCGATCGCGGCGATCGAACGGTTGATCTCCCCTTCGGTGCGGCTGTCGAGCGCCGAGGTCGCCTCGTCGAAGAAAAGCACGTCGGCGCGGCGGTAGAGGGCGCGTGCGATGCCGATGCGCTGCCGCTGTCCGCCCGAGAGGCGGCTGCCGCATTCGCCGACGGGGGTGTCGATCCCCAGGGGCAGCGAAGCGATGAATTCGCCCAGCTGGGCCGCTTCGAGGGCTTCGGTGACCCGCCGGCGGTTGATTTCGGCGGCCGGGACGCCCGGTGCGACGTTGGCCGCGAATGTTCCGTCGGTGAGGAACAGACGCTGCGAGACATAGCCGATGCGGTTCTGCCATGCCCGGCGGTTTGCGGCGGTGAGGGGCGTGCCGTCGACGGCGATTTCTCCCGACGTGGGTTCGTAAAGGCCCAGCAGGAGGTTGAAAAGGGTGGTCTTGCCTGCGCCCGACGCCCCGCGGATGCCGATGCGTTCGCCCTTGCGGATGGTCAGCGTGAGGCCGTGGAAAAGCTCCCGGCTCTCTTCGGTGAAGCGGAACGAGAGGTTGCGGACCGAGATTTCGCGCTCGAAGGGCAGCGTTTCGCGCGTCGGGACCCCGGGGTGCGCGGAGGCCGGCTCGTGGAGGGCCGCTTCGCGCAGGATGGGGATGGTGTAGCGGTTGTAGCGGATCGTGGCCCAGCCCGACATGATGCCGCGCACGGAGGGCATCAGCCGCAGAGCCGCCACGGCGAAGACGCCGAACAGCAGCTGCGACTGCCCGCCGCCGAAGCTCACGGCCGCCAGCAGGGCCATGCCCACGGCAAGCCCGATCTCGGTGAAGAGTTGGGGCAGCTGGCCGATGTCGGCCTCGCGCGAGCGGGTGCGCACCACTTCGTCCATCGTGCGGTCGAAGGCGCGGAGCATCCCCGGGAAGGCGTCGCTCAACTCGATGTCGGCGTATCCCCGGAAGGTCTCGGCCACGAGGCGCGACTTCTCGCGCTGGGCGCGGTTCTCCTGTTCGCCGTAACGGTTGATGCGGTTGCGGACCAGCGCGTAGTAGAGCCACACCGCGGGGAGGAAGATCACGACGGAGAGCAGCGCCGCGAGGGGCGTGTAGAGAGCCAGCGAGGCGAACAGCAGGACGAAGAGCATCGCCTCGGCGATCATCGCGGCGGCGGGGCGCAGGACCCCGGCGGCGAATGCCAGGCAGACGACGTTGACGTTGCGCGCCAGCACCGAGGAGTTCGAATTGTTGATGAAGGCCAGACCCCGGTCGTGGTAGGCGATGTAGAGGCGGCGCGAAAGGGTGCGGTAGAGGTCGTAGATGTAGCGGCGTTCGGCGCGTGCCAGCAGGAAGTTGACGCCGCATTTGAGGACGATGAACCCCACGACGGCCCCGCAGACCGCGAGTGCGAACGTGCGCGGCGAGGCGACGCCCGACCAGACGTAGACCGTCGCCAGCGGCCCGTCGCCCTCGAATCCCGCGGGGTCGAGCACCAGCGTCAGCACCGGCAGCAGGGCCGCGAGTCCCGCCAGGTTCAGCACGGCGCGCAGCACGAGGGTCGCGGCGATGCGGAGACCCCGGCGGCGGAATGCGGCGGGAAGGCTTCGGAGGATGCTTCTCATGGCTCCACTTTTTCGATTTTACCCAGTTTCACATACCACAGATACCCCTCGGCCGGGGCATAACCCATTTCGCCCAGCAGGCGGAGGTATTCGCGCATCTGCCGGCGGTGGCGTTCGGCGTCGCGCAGGCCGAACTTGTAGTCGACGACGACGACCCGGCGTCCGTCGATCATCACGCGGTCGGGACGCCGCGTCGACCCTCTGCCGGGGATGATGATTTCGTTTTCGTTGCGCACGCGCTCCCAGCCTCCGCCGAACCATTCGCGCACCTCGGGGTGTTCCAAGGCCCGGGCGATCATCTGCCGCAGGGTCGCGGCATCGGCTTCGGACAGCGTGCCGTCGGCCTGCATGCCGCGCACGGCCTCGTGGATTCCGGCCTCGTCGTCGGCCTGCTCGAAGGCCCTGTGCATCAGGATGCCGAGGTTCCGGGGCGAGAGCTCGACCTCGCCGCCGTCCTCGAAATAGCGTTGCGAGGGGAGCCGCAGCCGCAGGTCGGCCTGCGCCGTGGGGTACTCCTCCAGAATGACGTGCTCGGCCTCGGAGTGTTTCGAACCGCCCGCGACGGGGCCCGCGAACTCCCCGAAAGCGAAGTGTTCGCCCGCTTCGTCGATGGTGCAGCGGCCTTCGAAGTCGCCCAGCAGGGCCTTGTCGCCGTCGGTTGCGATGCTCTGGAGCAGCAGCCCCCCGACCGTGCGGCCGCCCTTCTGCGGGATGAAGACGTGCAGCGACTCGGCGGCGCGCGTGAGGGCCACGTACAGCAGGTTGACGTTGTCGACGTGGGCGTAGACCAGCTCGCGGTAGTACTCCGACGAGAAGCCCGATTCGGCCATCGCCTTCTTGTACCTCACCGGGAAGCGGCCGATCGCTTCGGCCCCGTCGCCGCGGGCCTCGGCCCAGACGATGTTCTGCACCGTGCCGCTCGACTTGGGGTCCGGCGACCACGAGCAGTAGGGGATGAGCACGGCCCGCTTTTCAAGCCCCTTGGCCTTGTGGATGGTGGTGATCTCGACCGTCGTGGCGCTCTCCTCGACCGACAGCGAGCGGTTTTTGCCCGTCTCCTCCCACCAGCGGAGGAACAGCGCTATGTCGGCGATTTTCGTCGCGCAGAACGAGATGATCTGCTCGTGGATGGCCTGGAGGTAGGCCGTCTGCCGACGGTCGCCTTGCAGGGCGTGCCGCATGACGATCCGCTCGAACGCCTCCTCGGGCGACAGGAGCCGCACCGAGCGGAAAAAATCGCGTTCCGAATCGTCGAGCGGCCGGTCGAACGGGCGGCCGAGGTAGTGGTTGTAGACGGCGCGCGAGAGCGAGTCGTCGGGGTTGAGCGCCAGCCGCAGGGCCGCGGCGATGAACGAGCTGACGGGGGCGTTGCCCACGATCAGAGCCTCCTGGGTCATCACGTCGAAACGGTAGCGCGGGTCCTCGTTGCGGCGTTTGAAGTCGAGCAGTTCGGCGGCGACCTTCGCGCCGTCGGTGGCCCCGCGCACGAGGATCATAATGTCGCACGGCCGGAATCCCTTGTCGATCAGCGCGCAGATGCGCTCCACGACGGGCGGCCGCTCGGCGAAGGTCTCGACCGAGACGTAGCCCGGGTGTTCGGCCTTGCGGCGCGGGAGCTGGGCATGTCCGCGGTAGGCGTCGGCGAGGGTGTCGCGCAGCGCGGCGGCCTCCGCGGGATCGACGGAACCCTCCTCGGAGGCCTTTGCGAGGGTTTCGTTCAGCGCACGGTTGTCCGCGGCGACGATCCGTTCGATGATGCGGTTGTTGAAGGCGACCACCGCGGGGAGGCTCCGCCAGTTCTCCCGCAGCACCTCGACTTGGGTGTCGCCCGCGCCCAGCGCCTGCTGGGCCTCGCCGTGGAGGATTTTCCAGTCGCCGCCCCGCCAGCGGTAGATCGACTGCTTGATGTCGCCCACGATCAGCACCGAGGTCTCCTCCGACTGCGCCATGGCGTTTTGCAGCAGGGGCAGGAAGTTTTCCCACTCCTTCAGGGAGGTGTCCTGGAATTCGTCGATCATAAAACGCTCGAAACGGTTGCCCACCTTCTCGTAGATGAACGGCGCGTCGTTGTGGCCGATGAACTCCGAGAGGACGTATTTGGTTTCCGAGAGGAGCATCATGTTCTGCTCGTCGCACAGCTGCTGCACCCGCTTGTAGAGGTCCGACAGCAGGGCGAAGCTGCGGTAGTTCTCCTTCAGCAGGTCGCAGGTGTTCCAGCTCTTGCGGTTGGCGTCGTAGATGTCGCACATTTCGCGCAGCAGGGGTTGCAGCTCGGGGGCCAGCGCCTGCGCGGGCGATCCCTTGGCGCCCCAGCCCTCGGGCGCGGCGGCCATCTTGGCCACCGTCGCGCCGTAGGGTTTCAGTTCGCCCGCGGCGACGGTGAAGAAATAATTGGCGAAGCTGCGGCTCTTGCCCGAAAAGTCGGCGGCCGTAAGTCCGGCCCGGGAGATGATCGCAACGGCCCGGGCGGCGGTCTGCTGCAATTGCTTTTTGGTCGCCTCGGCCTGCGCCGCGGCGCGCGATACGATCCGGCCCAGTTCCTCGCGCGACCGCGGCACCGACAGCGCGTCCTTGTTCTTTTCCTTGAACAACTCGCCGCCGAGCGAAAGGATGCCGTCGCGGATGTCCCATTTGCGGCCTTCGTCGATGCGCTCCTGCACGAACTCCGTGAGCCAGCGTTGCAGGTCGCGGTCGACGGTGATCTGCTCGATGAGCGTGTCGGCGCCCTTCGACAGCACCGAAGCCGTCTCGATCTCGACATTGTAATTGAGGTCGATGCCCAGCTCCTTGATGAAGGCCCGCAGGATGCGCTGGAAGAAGGTGTCGATCGTCAGCACCGTGAAGCGCGAGTAGTCGTGCAGGATTTTCGAACGCACCTCGGCGGCGCGTTTGCGCACCGAACGCTCGTCGAGCGACAGCTCGCGGCAGAGGTTTTCCAGATAGGGGCTTGCGCCTCCCGAGGCCAGACGGTGGATCTCCTTCAGGATGCGCGATTTCATCTCCTCGGTGGCCTTGTTCGTGAAGGTCACGGCGAGGATGTGGCGGTAGAGGCCCGGCTGGTCGATCACGTCGCGGACGTATTTGTAGGCCAGCTGGTAGGTTTTTCCCGATCCGGCGCTTGCATTCAGAATCTTCGCTCTCACTGTCCGAAATTTCGTTTTAATGGGTAAAAATACAAAACAAATCCCGAACTTCGCAATAATTTTGTAATTTAGCGGAGCTAAAACAAGATCTTGTTATGAAGAAAATGATTCTGACGGCCATGATGCTGGCCGCCGCAGCGCTCTGCCGGGCGCAGCAGCCCGCCGAAACCGGGGAACGCCGCGAATGGCTCACGTCGTTTACAGCCGTCGAAGTGTCGGCGCCGCTCGACGTCAAATTCGTGCAGGTTCCCGACACCGAAGCCCCCAAGATCGTCTACGACACCAAAGGTTCCTATACGACCAAATTCCGCGCCGAGGTGAAGGACAAGGTGCTGCGCATCACGGAACGCTCCGACGCCCGCCGGCCCGACCGCACTTCGGTGACGGTTTATTACAATTCGCTGGAGCGCGTCGCCATTGCCGACGCCGTGGCGACGTTCGACAGCACGCTGGTGGCCACGGTCCTCGACCTGACCGTGGGCGGCATGGCGCAGGTGACGGCCCGGATGGATGTCAAGGACCTGAAAATGGAGCTTACGGGCAAGAGCACGGCGACGCTGACGGGCGCGGTGCGCTACCTTTCGCTGTTCGTCTCGACCGGAAAACTCGAAGCAGCGGGGCTGGAGGTGATGGCCGCCGAGGCCAACGTCACCAGTTCGGGCGTTGCCGCGCTGTGGGTGACCGACCGTTTCCAGGGCAAGACCTCGACCGGGGGCAAGATCACCTACAAGGGCGCTCCGCCCATTGTGCGCAGCGGAGCGAAGTTCATGGGCGGCGACATCACAAGGGTGGAGTGATTCGCAATTCATAATTCATAATTCACAATTTTGACTTTGCTGAAGTCGGTTTTAAACGTCTGCAAACTAAATTATTGTGAATTGTGAATTTTGCATTATATGAAAACCTTTCTCCACGAAGTTGCCGAAGACCTCTATGCCCGTTACGGCGAAGGGCTTTCCGAAAGGGCGATCCTCTTTCCGTCGCGCCGTGCGCGGCTGTTCTTCGTCGACGCCCTGACGGGCATCGCCGGGCGTCCGATGTGGCAGCCCCGGTGGGTGACGGTCGACGATCTGACGACCGAGATTTCGGGACTCCGCACCGGGGACCGCGTGCGGCTGATCACCGAACTCTACAAAATCTATTCGGAATACCACGCCGAGCCGTTCGACAAGTTCTATTTCTGGGGCGACATGCTCCTGACGGATTTCGACACCATCGACAAATACCGGATCGACGCCGCGATGCTGTTCCGCAACATCTCGGAGATCAAGGAGATCGAGGCCGACATTTCGTACCTCACTCCCGCGCAGCTGCAAATCCTGCGTTTCTGGTCGACGCTCGCCGACGAAACCGACCTCTCGGAGGAGAAGCGCCGCTTCCTGGCGATCTGGAAGACCCTGGGGCCGGTTTACGCCCGCTTCCGCGAACGGCTCTCCGAGCTGGGCATCGCCTACAACGGCATGGTCCAGCGGGCCGCCGCCGACCGCATCCGCGGCGAGGGGTATGCCTTTCCCGAGGCGCGGCAATATGTCGTGGCGGGATTCAACGCCCTGTCGGAGTGCGAGAAACAGCTATTCCGCTTCCTCTCGACGGCTGCCGAGACCGATTTCTACTGGGATTACGACTCCTATTATAAAGACCGCCCCGAGCAGGAGGCCGGAATGTTCGTGCGCGAGAACGTCGTGCAGTTCCCGCCGCGCGGGGACGTGTCGCACGACAACATGGAGCGTCCGAAGGAGCTGACCGCCGTGGCCGCCGTGTCGAACGCCGTGCAGTGCAAGCACGCCGCCGCGATCCTGCGGGAACTGGCCGCACGGGGGCCGCTGGACAAGCGCACCGCCGTGGTGCTGACCGATGAAAACCTGCTCCTGCCGCTGCTCTACGCCCTGCCGCCCGAGATCGGGAAGGTCAACGTCACGATGGGCTATCCGCTGCGGGCCAGCCTGGCCTACACCTTCGTCGAACGCCTCGTGGAGTTGCAGGCCCACCGCCGCACGAAGGGCGCAGGATGCACGTTCTACCATGCCGACGCCGTGGGCATTCTCGCGCACCCCTACGTCGCGGACAGCGATGCCCGCGAGACCCGCGCCATGCAGGACGAGATCGTGCGCGAACGGCGCATTTCGGTCGACGCCGCATGGCTGGGACGCAACGACCTGCTGCGGATGATCTTTTCGCCCGCCGCCGCGTGGCGCGAGCTGTCCGACTGGCTGCTGCGGGTCGTCGCCGCCGTGGCCCGGACGCCCTACGAGGGCGACGACCGGCGTCAGCGCGTGGAGTTTCTGGCCGTGATTTCGGAGGAGATTTCCAAACTCCGCAATTCGCTGGACGAGTGCGACATCGAGTTGACGACGGAGGTTTACACCTCGCTGCTGCGTCGCCATTTGCAGACCGTGCGCATTCCCTACGAGGGCGAGCCGCTCGAAGGGGTGCAGGTCATGGGCATCCTCGAAACCCGCAACCTCGATTTCGAAAACGTCGTCCTGCTCTCGATGAACGACGACAACTTCCCGGGCAACCACATGGCGCAGGCGTCGTTCGTGCCCTACAACCTGCGGGCGGCCTACGGACTGCCCACGCCCGAGCACCACGAGGGGGTTTACGCCTACTATTTCTACCGCCTCGTGCAGCGCGCCCGGCGGGTGTGGATGCTCTACTGCTCGCACGCCGACGACAAATCGACGGGCGAACCGAGCCGCTACATCTACCAGCTCGACTACGAGAGCGGATTTCCCGTCCGGAAGGTCGAGGTGGGTGTGGATGTCAACCTCGCCGAGACCGATCCGATCGAGGTGGCCAAGGACGAGGGGATCATGCAGCGTCTCGGACGCTTCACCGACCCAGAATCGAAGGCCACGCTCTCGCCGACGGCTTTCTTCCGCTATGTGGCCTGTCCCCTGCGGTTCTATTTTCACTCCGTGGCGCGTCTCCAGGCCGACGACGAGATCGCCGAGGAGGTCGACGCCCCGATGTTCGGCACGATCCTTCACGCCGCGGTGCAGAAACTCTATGCCCGGATCGTGGGCGAGGCGCACCCCGGCGAGACCCTGCGGGCGATGATCCGCACGGGTGAGATCGCCGCGGCGGTCGAGGCGGCGATCAACGAGAATTATTTGCAGGACCCCGCGGCCACGACCGACGACTATACGGGCAACCTGCTGCTGGTCAAAGACATCGTTACACGCTATCTGCGGGGCGGGGTGATGCCCTACGATGCGGCGCACGACGGCTTCACGGTCACGGGGCTGGAGCAGGAAGTGGCATACGGATTCGATTTCACGGCGGCGGGTCGCCCCCTTTGCATGAAGTTCGCGGGCATCGCCGACCGCATCGACGCGCTGGACGACGGAACGCTGCGTGTGGTCGATTACAAGACCGGGGCGCCGCACCTGGAGTTTGCCGGGGTGGAGAGCCTTTTCCGCGGCGAGGGCAAACAGCGGCTTTCGAACATCCTCCAGACCTTGCTCTACGCCATGATGCTCTACCGCACGCGGGGCGTCGACGCCGAACCCGCGCTCTACTACGTGCGGGCGATGAACCGTCCCGACTATCTGCCGACGCTCGACGACCGGGAAACGGGCGTCCGCGGCGGACGTTACACGCTTTATGCCGAACGGTTCGAGGAGTTGGTGCGCCAAACGCTGGCGGAGCTCTACGATCCCTCGGTGCCCTTCCGCCAGTGCGAGGACGCCGACACCTGCAACTTCTGCGATTTCAACGTGATTTGCAAGAGGTAGTTTTTGCGGCCTGCGGCCGCGGGATTTCATGTACTTTTTTCCGCAAAAAGTACCAAAAACTCCCCGACGGATGCCTTTGCCTGCGACGAACCGGCTAACGCTGGCTCCGGGCGACTATTCGCGGGGGCGCACGCGCCCCGTCCCTTCCGCTTGCGCTTTTAGCCGGTCCGTCGCTTAACGGCCCCGGCATCGAGTCGGGATCGGATTGTCTCCAAGATTTAAGTCTACAATTTCACCACGAAATACGACGCTCCGCTGCGGCGTGCCGCCTCGATGCCGATTGCGGAATCCTCGAAGATCAGCGTCTCGCGCGGCGTGCAGCCTTCGCGGCGCATGGCCTCCAGAAAACAGTCCGGAGCGGGTTTCGGACGCTCCACATCGGCGCCCGAGAGAATGCCGTCGACACGGCCCAGCGGCGCTGCGGGGTCCGTTCCGCCGGAGTGGAAGCCCGTTTCGGAGACCCCGCCCTCTGCCGTGGGGCCGCCGATTCCCAGGTGGCGCATCACGTTGTCGATGTTGGCCCGGCTGCCCGTCGAGACCACCCACACGCGGCCGCCGCCGGCGCGGAACTGCCGGCAGAACGTCCACAGGGGTTCGTTGAGCCGCACGGTGTCGAAAAACGTGGGGTAGAGGGCGATCTTGCGAAGCCGCAGCCGCTCGCGTTCGGCGGGGTCGGCGATTCCGAAGCGCGTGAGAAACTCGTTGCACCGCATTCCGAAGTAATTGGCGGCGTACTCCTCCTCGGTGAGCGTGTAGCCCGCTTCGCCGAGGGCCGCGACGTAGGAGAGCGTGTTGGCCCGCCGGGTGTCGGCCAGCGTGCCGTCGAAATCGAGCAGAAGAAGGCGGATTTCAGAATTTTCCATTTTTCGGTTTGCTATTCGGTCGAAGGCGTGTATCGGCTATGACTCGTTCCAAAGGCTCGTTGCCGCCTGAATCCCGGCTCTTGGCCGGGTCAGTCGAACGACTGCATGCCGGTCTGGGCGATGCGCATCAGGCGTTGGTACTCGGTGGGGGTCAGCTCCATGAAGAAATAGTGGATCGGGTCGACGCGCATGCCGTCGAGCCGCACTTCGTAGTGGAGGTGGGGGGCCAGCGAAAGGCCCGTGTCGCCCGAGAGGGCGATGATGTCGCCCCGCCGCACGGTCTGGCCCTTGCGGACGTTGATCTTCGAGAGGTGGCTGTACGAGGTTTCGTAGCCGTTGCCGTGGTCGATCACCACGGTCTGGCCCTGCGTCGAGTTGCGCTGCGCCGCGTCGCGCACCACGCCGTCGGCCGTGGCGAAGACGCGCGAACCCTCGGGGATGGTGTAATCCACGCCCTGATGCGATTGCAGCGTCTTGTAGAAGGGGTGGATGCGCATGCCGTAGGAGGCTGTGAGCAGCGTCAGCTGCTTGTTGATCACGGGCTGGATCGAGGGGATGTTGTCGCACCTGCGGCCCGCCGTGTCGATGCGCGCCTGCAGTTCGAGGTACGAGGCGTTGAGCGTTTCGAGCTGTCGTTCCATCTCGCTCACCCTCTCGCGCAGTTCGCGTTTGAGCTGACGCGTCGAGCGGCCCACGATCTTTTCGTAGGTCGAACTCTGCCGCTGTTCGTGCTCCGAGTCGAAATCGTACGGCTCCGACTCGAAGAGGATGCGGAAAACGTTGCGGTCGCGTTCCGAAAGGTTTCCCAGAACGGTCGAGAGCGAGTCGTACCGGGCGGACAGCGCCTCGTATTCGCGGCGCAGGCGGTCGGTCGAGTGCTTCATCTGGTATTCGAACGGCGTGTCGAAGAAGACCGAGAAGCCCACGTAGTAGAGCACCGCCATCCCCAGCCACACGAAAAGGTGGACCGTGGCGCGGATGATCCGCTGCTTGCGCCGCCTGCGCCTGCGCAGACGCTCTAAATCCTTTTTACCTGCCATGTCAGAGCTTTTCGAAGTTGGTCTCGCGCATGTTCTCCATCAGGCGTTCGTACTCCTCGGGGGTCATGTTGCGGTTGAAATAGTTGATCGGGTTGACGGGCACGCCCTTGTGGATCACCTCGTAGTGGAGGTGGGGGCCCGTCGAACGCCCCGTGTTGCCCGTCCGGGCGATGATCTGGCCGCGCGTGACGCGCTCGCCGGGTTTCACGAGCACCTCGTTCAGGTGGGCGTAGCGCGTCTTGTAACCGAATTCGTGGTTGAGCAGCACCTGCTTGCCGTAGCCGCCGTTGAAGCCGCTGGCCGAGGCTGTTTCGACCACGGCGTCGCCCGTGGCGTAGACCGGAGTGCCGCGGTCGCAGCCGAAGTCGATGCCCGTGTGGGGGCGGATGTAGCCCAGCACGGGGTGCATGCGGCGCGCGCTGAAGGCGCCGATGTGGTTGTTGTGCAGCGCCGAGCGGTCGATGGGCCAGATGGCCGGGACGGCTGCCGAGAGCTGCTCCTTGTTCTTTGAGAACTGCTGCAATTCGTCGAACGACACCGATTCGAGGTAGATCGTCCGGGCCAGCGCGTCCAGCTGCCGCCATGTCCCGACCATCAGCGGGGCGTAGTCGTCGGCGGCGAGCGGGGCGTATTTCGAATCGGGGTAGGGTTGCCACACGCCCGGGATCGAGAGCGTGTCGGTCGAGAAGAGCGAGCGGTAGACGTAGTTGTCGCGGTGGCGTATTTCGTCGACGCGCTGCTGGGCGGTGCGGATGCGGTCCTGGAGAATGCGGTATTTGATCACCGTCTCGCGGTTGTCGCGCAGGATGCGGTACATCTTGGGCGTGTAGAAGAAGTAGGAGAAGAGGACGTTGGCGATCGACACGAGGATGAATCCGATCAGGATCTTGCGGATCAGGCGGTAGGTGCGGAGCCGGAACGGGGCCGTCATCACGCCGTGCGTGAGAACCTGCGCCTCGTGTGTCAGCTCCTCTGCGCCTGTCCGAAGCGTTTCGGTTCCGAATCTGTGTCCTTTTTCGCCCATCGCGGAAAAATCTCCTTTAATAGGATGCAAATTTAGTTTAAAATGTGTAATTTTGCAACCCGAAATCAAGAACGTGAAAATAGGATAAATCAATATATCATGGAGTCAAATAAAATTCGTCAGGCCTTTCTCGACTTCTTCGAGTCGAAAGGGCATGCTATCGTGCCTTCGGCCCCGATGGTTGTCAAGGGCGACCCCACGCTGATGTTCACCAACGCGGGCATGAACCAGTTCAAGGACATCTTCCTGGGCAACGCCCCCCGCAAGTATCCGCGTGCGGCCGATACGCAGAAATGCCTGCGCGTTTCGGGCAAGCACAACGATCTGGAGGAGGTCGGCCACGACACCTACCACCATACGATGTTCGAGATGCTGGGCAACTGGTCCTACGGCGATTACTTCAAGAAGGAGGCGATCGAGTGGGCCTGGGAACTGCTCCATGGCGTCTACGGACTGCCCGCCGAGCGGATGTACGCCACGGTGTTCGAAGGTTCGGAGGAGGACGGCGTGCCGTTCGATCAGGAGGCTTACGACTACTGGCTCCGGTACCTGCCCGCGGACCATATCATCCGCGGCAACAAGCACGATAATTTCTGGGAGATGGGCGAGACGGGACCCTGCGGACCCTGCTCGGAAATCCACTTCGACCTGCGCGACGAGGCGGAGATCGCCGCCAAACCGGGCCGCGAGATGGTCAACGCGAGCCATCCGCAGGTGATCGAGATCTGGAACCTCGTCTTCATGCAGTTCAACCGCAAGGCAAACGGCTCGCTGGAGGAACTTCCCGCGCGCAACGTCGACACGGGCATGGGCTTCGAGCGCCTCTGCATGATCCTACAGGGCAAGAAGTCGAACTACGACACCGACGTTTTCCAGCCCACGATCGGCCGCATCGCGGAGATGTCGGGCAAGAAATACGGCGAGGACCGGAAGGCCGACGTGGCCATGCGCGTGATCGCCGACCACCTGCGCGCCATCGCCTTCTCGATCGCCGACGGCCAGCTGCCGTCGAACGTCAAGGCGGGCTATGTCATCCGCCGCATCCTGCGCCGCGCCGTGCGCTACGGCTACACCTACCTCGGCTTCACCGAGCCGACGCTCTGCCGCCTGGTTCCCGGACTGGTCGGGCAGATGGGCGGCCAGTTCCCCGAGCTGAAGGCCCAGCAGGGACTGATCGAAAAAGTGATCGAGGAGGAGGAGGCCTCGTTCCTGCGCACGCTCGCCACGGGCATCAACCTGCTGGACGGCGTGATCTCCAGAACCAAAGGCGAAGGCAAGGAGCTTATTTCGGGCAAGGACGCCTTCGAACTCTACGATACGTTCGGTTTCCCGATCGACCTCACGGAGCTGATCGCCCGCGAACAGGGCGTCGGCGTGGACCTCGCCGCCTTCGAAAAGGAGTTGCAGGCCCAGAAGGAGCGTTCGCGCAACGCTGCTGCCGTCGACACCGACGACTGGGTGGAGCTGTTCCCCATCCGCGAGAGCGTCTTCACGGGCTACGACACGCTGACCGAGAAGGTCCGCATCGCACGCTACCGCCGCGTCACGTCGAAGGGCAAGACGTCGTACCAGCTGGTTTTCGACCGCACGCCGTTCTACGGCAACTCGGGCGGCCAGGTCGGCGACATCGGTATGATCGAGAGCGCCAACGAGCGCATTCCGGTCGTGGCCACCGAGAAGGAGAACGGCCTGATCATCCATATCGTGAACCAGCTCCCGGAGAACCCCGCGGCCGAATTTACGGCCCGGGTGGACCCTGAAAAACGGCAGGCCGCAGCCAACAACCACACCGCCACGCACCTCATGCACGAGGCGCTGCGCAAGGTGCTCGGCGCGCATGTCGAGCAGAAGGGTTCGCTGGTGACGCCCGAAATCCTGCGTTTCGACTTCTCGCATTTCCAGAAGGTGACGCCCGAGGAGCTGCGCAAGGTGGAGCAACTCGTCAACCGGGCCATCCGCGCCAACTATCCGCTCGTGGAGAACCGCGAGGCTACGAAGGAGGAGGCCGAGAAGTGCGGTGCGATGATGCTCTTCGGCGAGAAATACGGCGACAAGGTCCGCATGGTCCGCTTCGGGTCGTCGGTCGAACTGTGCGGCGGTACGCACACCGGCGCCACGGGCAATATCGGCTTCTTCAAGATTCTCTCGGAGAGCGCCATTTCGGCCGGCGTGCGCCGTATCGAGGCCGTTACGGGCGAGCAGGCCGAGAAGGTGCTCTATGCCGCCGAGGACACGATGCGCAACATCGCCGAATACCTCAATAACCCGCAGGTCGTGCAGGCCGTGAAGAAGATGCTCGAAAGCAACGAGACCCTCTCGAAGGAGGTCGAGTCGATGCGCCGCGAGCAGGTGGCCCAGTGGGCCGACAAGATCGCCGCATCGACGCCCGAGCGTCACGGCATGCAGCTTTTCGCCACGCAGACCGACCGCCGTCCCGACTTCGTGAAGGACCTGGCCTACAACCTGCGCCAGCGTTCGCCCAGGCTGGTCTTCGTCGTGGGTTCCGTCTGGGACGGGAAACCGACGCTGACGGTGATGCTGGGCGACGAGATCACGGCCTGCGGCGTGAATGCCGGAGCCGTCGTGCGCGAGGCCGCGAAGCTGATGCAGGGCGGCGGAGGCGGACAGGCCTTCTTCGCGACGGCCGGCGGCAAGAACCCCGACGGTTTGCAGGCCGCCATCGACAAGGCTGTGGAGCTGATCGGGGCGCAGGTGAAATAATTGTGTGGTTTCCGTCCGCATTCCGGTCGCGATGCGATAAGCCCTTCCCGAGGGAAGGGTTTGGGATGGGGTCAGATTTGTAAACGGCGCCACAGGCGACGAATGCAGCCTCCGGAGGCAATAAAACGGTAGTAATTAAAACAGAGTAAGATATGAATAACAAGGTATTACTTATGATTCTCGACGGCTGGGGAAACGGCCGTCACGATAAGGCGGACGTCATTTCGACCGTGCATCCCGAATACATTTCGGCCATGACCGAAAAATACCCCCATGCCGAACTGCGCACCGACGGCGAGAACGTCGGCCTGCCCGACGGACAGATGGGCAACTCGGAGGTGGGACACCTCAATATCGGCGCCGGCCGCGTCGTTTATCAGGACCTCGTGAAGATCAACCGCGCCTGCCGCGACAACTCGATCATGCAGAACCCGGAGGTGAAAGCCGCGTTCGAATACGCCAAGAAAAACGGCGTGAACGTGCATTTCATGGGCCTCGTGTCGGACGGCGGCGTGCACTCGTCGCTGGAGCATCTTTTCAAACTCTGCGACATCGCCGCCGAATATAAGATCGAAAATACGTTCGTGCACTGCTTCATGGACGGCCGCGACACCGACCCGCGCAGCGGCAAGGGCTTCGTCGCCGACCTCGAAAAGCACATGGCCGCATCGACGGGCAAGGTGGCCACGGTCATCGGCCGTTATTACGCCATGGACCGCGACAAACGCTGGGAGCGGGTGAAAATCGCTTACGACGCGCTGGTCGACGGCGTCGGCGAGAAGGCGTCGGACATGGTCGAGGCCGTGCAGAAATCCTACGACGAGGGAGTTACGGACGAGTTCATCAAGCCCGTCGTGCGCGTCGACGCTGCCGGACAGCCCGTCGGCATGATCCGTCCGAACGACCTGGTGATCTTCTTCAACTACCGCAACGACCGCGCCAAGGAGCTTACCATCGTGCTGACGCAGGCGGATATGCCCGCCGAGGGAATGCACACCATGCCGCTCTACTACTGCTGCATGACCCCCTACGACGCCAAGTTCACGGGCCTGCACATCCTTTTCGACAAGGAGAACGTGCCCGACACCATCGGCGAGTGGGTTTCGAAGCAGGGCCTCAAACAGCTGCGTATCGCCGAGACCGAGAAATACGCCCACGTGACGTTCTTCCTGAACGGCGGCCGCGAGGAGAAATTCGACGGCGAGGAGCGTATCCTCGTCGCCTCGCCCAAGGTGGCGACCTATGACCTCCAGCCCGAAATGTCGGCCCCGGAAGTGGCTGAAAAACTGGTCGCTGCGCTGGGTGAAAAGAAATTCGACTTCATCTGCCTGAACTTCGCCAACGGCGACATGGTGGGCCACACGGGCGTCTATGAGGCGATCGTGAAGGCCGTGAAGGCTGTCGACAAGTGTGTCTCCGAGGTCGTGGAGGCCGCCAGGGCCAACGGCTACGAGGTGGTGATGATCGCCGACCACGGCAACGCCGACAACGCCGTCAATGCCGACGGTACGCCCAACACGGCGCACTCGCTCAATCCGGTTCCCATCGTGGTGGTGTCGGACCGCGTGAAGTCCGTCCGCAGCGGTATTCTGGCCGACGTGGCTCCCACGGTGCTGAAGCTGATGGGGCTGGAGCAGCCTGCCGAAATGACGGGCAAAGCGCTGGTGGAGATGAAATAACCGCTCCCTGCATTGCGAAAAACCCCGGCCGGAAGGCCGGGGTTTTTCGTTTCAGTACAGTTCGATGAATTCGTAGGAGTTGCCGACGGCGGCGAGGTATTTCAGAAACTCCTCCTGCGGGATGACCACCGTCGCGCGGTTGTCGTTGGGGTGGAACGAGTAGGCGGGGCAGTCGCGCAGGTTGACGTCGAGGAACAGGTGGACGTGGTTCTCCGGGTCGTTGATCAGCCCGAAGGGCGAGACCGAGCCGGGGCGCAGTCCCAGCCAGCGTTCCATGCGCTCGGGCGAGGCGAACGTCAGTTTGCCCTGGCGCAGGCGGGCTTCGAGGTCGCGGATGGCCAGCGACCGCTCCGAATCGAAACACACGAGGTAGTGGCGGTCGCCCTTGTGGTTGCGGAAGAAGAGGTTCTTGCAGTGTTTCGAACCGTCGTCACGCCACCACTGGCGGGCGATTTCGATGGTCGGGGCCTCGGGGTGTTCATACCATTCGTAGCGGATGCCGCGGGCGTCGAGAAAGTCGAAAACAGGTTGTTTGCGGTCCATGATTCAGGCGTTAAAACGTCCGCGCAGGCGCAGCGACGACCTGCGCAGCGCGATTCGGAGATAGAGGAGCGTGTGACACTCCCTTCCCTTCAGAATGCGGTCGAGCAGCGGGCGTTTCAGCAGCGGATGCCAGCGGGGCGTGTAGGTCTCTGCGCCGAACAGCTCCGGGCGGGCGGCAATGGCTCCGAGGACGCTCCGGCGGTCGCCGAAACGGATGTTGTTTGCGGCCCGTAGCAGCGTGTCGCGGACCAGGTTTTGCCGCAGGGCGAAGAGATAGGCCTTGTCCGTGATGCCGAAGCGTTCGGCCAGCTGCGGGATGAAGCGGTCGAGCCGCTCGGCGGCCTCGACGAGTTCGCAGGCCGGCATGGGGCGTGTGCTGAGCGTGTTCCGTCCGCGGCGCATGTAGTGCATGTAGAGGCCGCTGCGCCAGACGACCGACTGCATCCGGCTGATGCAGGTGAAGAAGAAAAGGTGGTCTTCGCGGGAGCAGAGGTGTTCGATGAAGCGGATTCCGAGGCGGCGGAGCGTCTCCGTGTGGTAGAGTTTGCAGACGCTGCATCCGTCCTGCAGAAACCGCTGTCCCACGGCTGCCGAAGGATCGTCGCCGATGGCGAGCGCCCCGTCGTCGTAGCTGAAAAACGCCTCGTTCGGCCCCGGCGGCTCGGCCTCCGAAAAGTCGAGCAGTATGCCTTGCATGACGATCGTTCCGGGACCCGGGGCGGGATCGCGGAAAAATTCGGCCAGAAACTCCTTTTCGGCCCAGTCGTCGGCGTCCATGAAGGTGATGAAACGCCCGCGGGCGTTGTCGATGCCCGCATTGCGGGCCGCCGAGACCGACGCTTCGTCGAGCGTCAGGGTGCGGATGCGCCCGGGGTGTTCCGCGGCGTAGCGGGCGCAGCGTTCCCGCGAATCGTCCGACGAGCCGTTTTCGACCAGGATGAGTTCGAAATCGGTGTAGCTCTGGGCCAGCAGGCTCTCCACGCATGCGCCGAGGTGGGGCGCTGCATTGTGGACCGGGATTACGACCGTGAGGTTGGGTTCGGGCTGGGACATCGGCTATTGGTTTTGAGGAGTATAGAAATCCCGGATGTTCCGTGCGATGCACTCCACGAGTATTTCGATCGCCTCGACGGGCGACCAGGCGTTGTGGGGCGAGAGCAGCAGGCGGTCCGGTTCACGGACCGAGAGCAGGGGATTGCCCGCTTCGAGCGGTTCGTGCGTGAAAACATCGAGCCCCGCTCCGGCGAGCCGTCCGGCGTCGAGGGCCGCGGCCAGCGCCGCTTCGTCCACGATGCCGCCGCGCGCCACGTTGATCAGGATGGCCGAAGGCTTCATCAGCGCCAGTTCGCGCGCGCCGATCAGATTGCGCGTGCGGTCGTTCAGCGGGGCGTGGACCGACACCACGTCGGCCCATCGGAGCAGTTCGTCGAGCGGCTTTTCGGGATAGGGTTCCTCGCGCACGACGCCCGAGGTCGAGGTATAGGCGATGCGGCATCCCAGCGCCTCGGCGACGCGGGCGACGCTGCGGCCGATGTTGCCCAGCCCGACGATGCCCCATTTCGAGCCGTAAAGCTGGTGTGTGGTGCGCCCGAAGTGGTATTGCAGGGGCGATCCTGCATATGCGGTCTTGACGTAGCGGTCGTAATAGACCGTCTGTCGCAGCAGGCCGATGGCCGCGCCGATGGTGGTCTCCGTCACGGCGTGGGTCGAGTAGCCCACGGCATTTTTCACCGCAATGCCCAGTTCGGCCGCGGCCTCGAGGTCGATGTGGTTCATGCCGGTCGCCGCCACGCAGATCAGCCGCAGGCGGGGGAGCTGCCGGAGGGTTTCGCGGCGGAAAACCACCTTGTTGGTGATCACCACGTCGGCTTCGCGGCAGCGGTCGGCGACCTCTTCGCGGACCGTGGTCCGATAACCCGTGTAGTTGCCCAGCGCGCGGATGGACCCGAGGTCGGCGTCGCCGAGCGAGTATTCGTCCAGAAATACGATGTTCGGTTGCATATCCTTTGTGTTTTTGTAAATTGCGTTCGGCGGCGCGGACTCGGTTCCCGGATGCGGATTCGGTCCGCCGCCCTTTGAAGAGGGCTTTCAGCCCTCCAGTTCGCCGATTAAATCCCTGATCACCACGGAAGCGCATCCGATTCCGAACAGCGCGGGGATGTAGGAGATCGTTCCGACGTTCGACTTCTTGTTCTGCTCCTCGCAGAGGATCATGGCCCCTTCGCGCATCGGCTCGGGAGAGAATACGGCCCGGAACCCCCGGCGGATGCCGATCTTGTGGAGCCGCTTGCGCAGCATGTGGGCCAGCGGGCAGTGGTGGGTTTTCGAGATGTCGGCGATTTCGAGTTTGGTGGGGTCGGTTTTGGCTCCGGCGCCCATCGAGCTGACGAGCGGCAGCCCGCGCTCCAGCGAGGCGGCGATCAGCGCCAGTTTCGGCGAGAGGGTATCGATGGCGTCCACCACGTAGTCGTAGCGCGCGGCGTCCAATAAGATATAGGTCTCCTCGTCCTTGATATATTTGTCGACCACCGTGAGTCCGATTCCGGGGTTGATGTCGCGCAGGCGTTCGGCCAGCACCTCGGCCTTCGGGCGGCCGACGGTCGAATGGAGGGCCACCAGCTGGCGGTTGATGTTGGTCGCGTTCACCGTGTCGGCGTCGGCGACGGTCATGCGTCCCACGCCCGCCCGGGCGATCATCTCCGCGGCATAGGCTCCCACGCCGCCCAGCCCGACCACGAGCACGTGGGCGTTGCGCAGCAGCTCCAGTTTTTCGCTGCCGAGCAGCAATTCGGTTCTTTCCAGCCAGTTATGCGTATGCGTTTCCATTTGTCATTGTCATTTGTCGCCCTTCGTCCGGCCCGGTCCTTCGTACTCGCCGCCTGTGAATATTCGTTTGTAATTATCTAAAATTGCCCGTTGCAGCTCCTCCTCCGGCACCCCTTTCGCCTCCGCCGCCCGGGCGTAAATTTCCGCGATGGGCACGGGGCTGTCGTCGGTCTCCAGAAAGAGCTGCGAAAGCGGCGTCTCGCGCAGCGCCGCAAGGGTCTTGGGCGATGCGAACGTGCGTTCGCCGAACGAGAGGCAGTAACCTTTCGCCAGGGTCTGCCGCGCCTGCTCGGGCGAGCCGATGAAGCCGTGGAAAATCACGGCCCGGGGTTCCGAGGCCGCCAGTTCGCGCATCAGCGGCTCGAAGGCCCTGACGCAGTGGAGCACCACGGGAAGTCCCCGCTCGCGGGCCAGCCGCAACTGCGTCCGCAGTGCGGACAGCTGGGCCGCACGGTCGGCGCCTCGCACGAAATCCAGTCCCGTTTCGCCCACGGCCTGCGCCCCGCCGAGACGCTGGCCGAGCGTTGCGGCGTCCTGCGTCGCGGCGTCCCACGGGTGCACGCCCGCCGTGCGGAGTTCGATCCCCGAACCGGTCGGGCGATGGGTGTGTATGTTGACGTAAGGGAGCATCCGGATTGCAAATGTAGGAATTTTAGCGGGAGCATTGCGAATTTGGAGCCAATTTTTTAACCTTCGCTTCCGGCTGCCGGCCGGCGGGACGCGGGGATGTTTTCCGGAGGTTGTTTCCGCTCCGGATTCTTTCGAAATTCTTTCGCATCGGAAGCATTCGTAAGGCTCTTATTTTGTCCCGAAAGCGGGCGTTCCAAATCTTAATTAAATTTAAGAAATAATGGTTTGCGCATGGGGAATTTCGGGAAAAATTTCGTACTTTCGCACGCGAATTAATTGTTAGCTCACTAACAGCCGAACTTGAATTCCAAACATAACAATCAAAATCATTAACCATGTCGAAAATCATTACACTACGCAAGGGTTTAGACATCAATCTGGTGGGCAAACCCCAGGAGTCGCTCGCGGACGCGCCGCAGGCTTCGGAGTATGCCCTCTCGCCCCTCGATTTCGAGGGCGTGACTCCCAAGCTGCTGGTTAAGGAGGGCGATCGGGTGAAAGCCGGCACGCCGTTGTTCTTCAACAAGTACAACGAACGCGTGCTCTTCACGTCGCCCGTCAGCGGTACGGTGGCCGCCGTCAACCGCGGAGAGAAGCGCAAGGTCCTCTCCGTGACGGTGACTCCCGACGCCTCCCAGGAGTACGAGGAGTTTGAGAAGACCGACCTCGGGTCGGCTTCGCGCGAGCAGATCGTCTCCCTGCTGCTCCGGTCGGGCCTTTGGCCGATGATCGTGCAGCGCCCTTACGGCATCATCGCCGACCCCAGCGACACGCCGAAAGCGGTCTTCATCTCCGCCTTCGACTCCGCGCCGCTGGCCCCGGATTACAATTTCGTGCTGAAAGCCGAACAGAAGAACCTCCAGACGGGTATCGACGTGATGCGCAAACTCACTCCGGGCAAGGTGCATCTCTCGGTGCGCGCCAAGGCCGAAGGGCAGATGCCCTCGCTCAAGGGCGCCGAACTCCACGCCTTTGCGGGCAAACACCCCGTCGGCAACGTCGGCGTGCAGATCCACCACGTGGACCCGGTGAACAAGGGCGAAGTGGTGTGGACGGTCAACATCCAGGATCTGGCCATCATCGGCCGCCTGTTCAACGAAGGCCGCGTCGACATGACGAAGATCATCGCCGTGGCCGGTTCGGAGATCGAGCGTCCGCAGTACGTCCGCATGGTGGGCGGCGCGAAGGTCGACTCCCTGGTCAAGGGCAACGTGAAGCGACAGAAGGAGGGCGACAGCATCCGCTTCATCTCGGGCAACGTGCTCACGGGCACCCGGACCGCGCCGGACGGCTTCATGGGCTTCTACGCCAATCAGCTGACCGCCATCCCCGAGGGCGACAAGTACGAACTGCTGGGCTGGGCGATGCCCCGTTTCGGGAAGTTCTCCGTGTCGCGCGCCTATTTTTCGTGGCTCTGCCCGAAGAAGGCCTACAACCTCGACACCAACATGAACGGCGGCGAGCGTCCGTTCGTCGTGACGGGGCTTTACGAGCAGTACCTGCCGATGGACATTTACCCGATGTACCTGCTGAAGGCGTGCCTCGCGGGCGACATCGAAAAGATGGAGAACCTCGGCATCTACGAGGTTACCGAAGAGGACTTCGCGCTGTGCGAGTTCGTCGATCCCTCGAAGATCGAGATTCAGCAGATCATCCGCGACGGTATTAACTTAATGATCAGGGAGGCTTAAAGATGGGACTTCGTAAATTCATGGACAATATCAAGCCCACCTTCTCCAAGGGAGGCAAGCTGGGCTTTCTGGAGTCGACGTTCGATGCGTTCGAGACGTTCCTCTTCGTACCCAACACCACGACCTCGAAGGGCGCGCACATCCGCGACTGCAACGACATGAAACGTACGATGATCATGGTCGTCGCGGCGCTGATGCCGGCTTTTCTGTTCGGCTGCTACAACACGGGCATCCAGGTCGGACTCGAAGGCTTCACGGCCTTCTTCTACGGACTGGTCCGCGTGCTGCCGATGGTCTGCGTTTCCTATATCGTGGGTCTGGGCATCGAGTTCGGGTTCGCGCAGGCGCGCGGCCACGAGGTCAACGAGGGTTTCCTCGTCACGGGTCTGCTGATCCCGATGATCTTCCCGGTGTCGACGCCGCTCTGGATGGTCGCGCTGTCGACGGCTTTCGCCGTGGTCTTCGGCAAGGAGGTCTTCGGCGGTACGGGCATGAACGTCTTCAACCCCGCGCTGCTGGCGCGCGCCTTCGCCTTCTTCGCCTACACCCCTTCGATGTCGGGTGAGACGGTGTGGTACTCCGACTGGACGATGATGGGCGCGCAGGTCGACGGCATCACCGGCGCTACGGCCCTCGAACAGCTCGGCACGACCGGCGCGATGAACTACTCGCCGCTGGACGCCTTCCTGGGCTTCATCCCCGGATCGTTCGCCGAGACTTCGACGCTGGCCATCCTTCTCGGAGGCGCCATCCTCCTGTTCACGGGCATCGCCTCGTGGCGCACGATGGCGTCGGTGTTCGTCGGCGGACTGGCGATGGGTTACCTCTTCCAGGCGCTCGGCGTGACGACCTATCCCGCCTGGTATCACCTGATCGTCGGCGGCTTCGCCTTCGGTGCGGTCTTCATGGCCACCGATCCCGTGACTTCGTCGCAGACCAACACGGGCAAATACATCGTCGGCCTGATGACCGGCGCGCTGGCCGTGCTGATTCGCGTGGTCAACCCGGCCTATCCCGAGGGCATGATGCTTTCGATCCTCTTTATGAATGCGCTGGCGCCGCTGGTCGACTACTACGTGGTCGAGGCCAACATCTCGCGCCGCCGCAAACGTGTCAAACTCGCAAAATAGGGGAGACTGTTATGGCAACGAAAAAATTCAAATGCAACGTCTGCGGCTACATCCACGAAGGAGACGCCGCGCCCGCTAACTGCCCCGTCTGCGGAGTTCCCGCCTCGGAATTCACCGAGCTGAAGCCGGAGAAGAAGGGCCTGTTCAGCGACAAGAACGGCAATGCCTATATTATTATGTACTCGACGGTGATGGTCGTCATCGTGGCCACGCTGCTCGCGCTGGCCGCGCTGGGACTCCAGAAACGCCAGTACGAGAACGAACTCAACGAGAAGAAGCACGCCATCCTCGCGTCGCTGTCGGCCGGTGACCGGTCCTACGACGAGTTCATCGACGCCTATGTCGTCGACAAGGACGGCAGGCGCGTCGACGGCGAGGATGTCTTCGCGCTGCTCAACGACCTGCCGGGAACCTTCGAGGCGGGCAAGTTCCCGATCTTCGAGGCCCGGGACGGCCGGGTGGTCATTCCCGTGACCGGCATGGGTCTCTGGGGACCTGTCTGGGGCTATGTGGCTCTCGAGAAGGACATGAACACCGTCGCCGGCATCATCATGGCCCACAAGGGCGAGACCCCGGGTCTCGGCGCCGAGATCGCGACGCCCAAGTACCAGGCCAATTTCGTCGGCAAGACGATCTTCGACGGCGACAAGTTCGTTTCGGTGACGCTCCGCAAGGGCGGCGCCAAGGACCCCGCGCACGAGGTGGATGCCATTTCGGGCGGTACGAAGACCTCGGACGGCGTGACGGCGATGCTCTACAACAGCCTGGAGAACTACCTGCCCCTGCTGGAGGCCAAGCGCAACGCTGCGGCTCCCGCTCCGGCCGAAGTGTCTAACGAAGAAAACGTAGAAAACAATGAGTAAGATGGAAAAAGAGCCTTTGTTTTCGGCAAAGAACCTCAAATACCTGACCGGTCCGTTCTCGGCGAACAACCCGGTCATCGTGCAGATCCTCGGTATCTGCTCGGCGCTGGCCGTCACCGTACAGCTCAAGCCCGCCATCGTCATGGCCCTGTCCGTGACGGTCGTCACGGCCTTCTCGAACCTGGTGATGTCGCTGCTGCGCAACGGCGTTCCCTCGCGCATCCGCATCATCGTCCAGCTGGTGGTCATCGCCGCGCTGGTGATTCTCGTCGACCAGGTGCTCAAGGCTTTCGTCTACGAAGTCTCGAAGCAGCTGTCGGTCTACGTCGGACTGATCATCACCAACTGTATCGTCATGGGCCGCATCGAGGCATTCGCGCTGGCCAACAAGCCCTGGGCGTCGTTCCTCGACGGTATCGGCAACGGTCTGGGCTACGGTCTGATTCTGGTCATCGTGGCCTTCTTCCGCGAGCTTTTCGGTTCGGGCAGCCTCCTGGGCTACCGGATCATCCCCGAGAGCTGGTACATGGCCGAGGGCGGCTTCTATTCGAACTGCGGACTGATGCTCTTCCCGCCGATGGCGCTGATCATCGTGGGCTGCATCATCTGGGTGCACCGTTCGCGCAACAAGGACTTACAGGAAAAATAGGAGGATAACGTATGGAATCATTGAATATCTTTATCCGGTCGATCTTCATCGACAACATGGTCTTCGCCTTCTTCTTCGGCATGTGCTCCTACATCGCCGTGTCGAAGAGCGTGAAGACGGCCCTGGGACTCGGCGCCGCCGTTACGTTCGTGATGGTGATGACCGTTCCGCTGAACTACCTCTTGTACGAATATGTGCTGAAGGCCAATGCGCTCGTCGAGGGCGTGGACCTGAACTTCCTGTCGTTCATCGTCTTCATCGCCACCATCGCGGCGTTCGTGCAGCTGGTGGAGATGATCGTCGAGAAGTTCTCGCCGACGCTTTACAGCCAGTTGGGCATCTTCCTGCCGCTGATCGCCGTGAACTGCGCCATCATGGGCGGCTCGCTGTTCATGCAGCAGAAGGTCGACGGCGGCGAACTGACGTCGCTCTGGCAGACGATCGTCTACGGACTCGGCTCGGGACTGGGCTGGTGGCTGGCGATCGTGATGATGGCCGCCATCCGCGAGAAGACGACCTATTCGCACATCCCCGCGGCGCTGAAAGGCCCCGGCATCGCCTTCATCATCACCGGTCTGATGGGTATCGCCTTTATGATTTTCTCGGGCATTCAGTTCTAACCTTTAAAAAAAGAGATTCCGATAAATGACTACAACGATTTTAATAGCGATTGCGGCCTTTCTGGCCATAACGCTCGTGCTGGTCGCACTGCTTCTCTATGCGAAGGCGAAACTGACCTCCTCGGGCGACGTCGTGATCGACATCAACGGCGGTGAGAAGGTCATCACGACCGAAAGCGGTTCGACGCTGCTTTCGACGCTGGCCAACAACAAGGTGTTCCTGCCTTCGGCGTGCGGCGGCGGCGGCTCGTGCGGCATGTGCAAATGTCAGGTGCTCGAAGGCGGCGGCGACATTCTGCCCACCGAGACGGGCTTCATCTCGCGCAAGCTGGCCAAGGACCACTGGCGTCTCGGCTGCCAGGTGAAGGTCAAGGAGAATATGAAAATCCGTGTTCCCGAGGCCGTGCTGGGCGTCAAGAAGTGGGAGTGCACCGTGGTCTCGAACCGCAATATCTCGACTTTCCTCAAGGAGTTCGTCGTGAAGCTGCCCGAGGGCGAGAACCTCAAGTTCCGCAGCGGCGGTTACATCCAGATCGACATTCCGAAGTACGACGCCATCAAGTTCTCGTCGATGGACGTGGACGAGAAGTTCCGCGCCGACTGGGACAAATTCAAGATGTGGGATCTGGTGACGACCAACCCCGAGCCGACGTTCCGCGCCTACTCGATGGCCAACCATCCGGCCGAGGGCAACATCATCATGCTCAACATCCGTATCGCCACGCCTCCGTTCGACAAGGCCACGGGCGGTTTTATGAAGGTCAACCCGGGTATCTGCTCGTCGTATGTCTTCTCGCGCAAGCCGGGTGACAAGATCACGATTTCGGGTCCTTACGGCGAATTCTTCCTGCCGGACAATCTGCCCTCGACGCAGGAGCTGATCTTCATCGGCGGCGGTGCGGGCATGGCTCCGATGCGCAGCCACCTGATGCACCTGTTCAAGACCGAAAAGACCGACCGTCCGGTGTCGTTCTGGTACGGCGCGCGTGCGCTGAAGGAGGTTCCCTATCTCGACGAGTTCCACCAGATCGAGAAGGATTTCCCCAACTTCTCGTTCAATCTGGCCCTCGACCGTCCCGATCCCGAGGCGGACGCCGCCGGAGTGAAGTACACGCCGGGCTTCGTGCACAACGTGCTCTACGAAAACTACCTCAAGAACCACCAGGCTCCCGAGGACTGCATCTACCTCATGTGCGGGCCTCCGATGATGATCGCTTCGGTCGTCAAGATGCTCGACAACCTCGGCGTGCCGCCGGAGAATATCTTGTACGATAACTTCGGCAGTTAGTGAGTGCAATGACCACCAAAACGCCGTAGGCGAATAAAAGAGGAAGGACGGAAGATCGAATTGATTCGAAACTTTCGTCCTTCCTCTTTTATTGATCCCGCAGGGATTGTCGGTTCATTGCCGAACGTCGCCGAAGTCACGGGCGGCGGGGCGAAAATCGGCGATGACGGAGGCGGGATGGTGCGGCGACGGGATGGTCTACGGCGAATGAGGGCGCGAATGGAACTTTCGGAGCCTCGGAATTTGGCGGATCGGAAATAAAACCGTAAATTCGGATAAACTTCAAATAGGGTGCTATGAGACTTGTCCTGGTGTTTGTCGCATTGTTGCTGTCGCTTCCCTTATCCCCGCAGGCAAGGCCGAAGGGATATGAGTTGGACTATTATCGGGTTCGTCTGGAATCTGTCGAGACCGATGGCGCCCGGGGCGGCGTTATCGGCAATCCCGAGAATGAGCAGGGATTCACCACGCCCGGCTACCGGGATTCCACGATCCGCGTCGTTTTCACCTTCGAGCCGACGCATGTCGATTTTTCCCTGACCAACGAGAGCGATTCCGACTTCGGAATCATCTGGGACGAGGCCGTCTTCGTGGATGGAGTTTCGAATGCTGCAGAGGGGGTGTTTCACCGGGGTGTGAAGCTGCTCGACAGACACGACGCGCAGGTTCCTTCCGTGGTCGTGAAGGGAAGCTGTGTTTCGGAGTCGCTTGCCGTCAAGAACCGGGTTTTTTACAGTCGCGACCTCAAACGGTGGGTATTCGAGAATCTCCTGCGGGATGCGGATAAGCTTACGCAGATAAAAATACTGTTGCCGATCGAAACCGCCGGAGGGCGTCGGGACTACCTGTTCGTATTTTCCGTCCACTGGGAAAACCGGAAGGTCCGGGCCGAGTTCGATACGGGCCGGTGGTTTTACGTGTCGGAGAAATAGCCGCTTTCGGCCGGGATGCTTTCACGTGCCGACGTTCCCATGGCTGCGTCCGGGGCGTGGCCGGGGCTTTGGGCGGGCGGCGCATGGAAAAACACCCCGCAGGTCACAGGACCTGCGGGGTGTTCGGCTTCGGAAGCGCTGCCGGCGCGTCATTCGATGCCCTCGAACAGATAGGGGGCGTAGTTATAGCCTTCGGCCTTGTAGACGGCGACCAGTGCCGGAATCCGGCGCACGAAATCGTTGTAATCCTTGCGGTCGTTGGCCCAGCCCGTCTCGGCGAGAGCCGCCATGCGCGGCAGGACCATGTGCAGTGCGTGGCGGATGTCCGCGATGTACTCCGTCCAGAGGTTGCACTGCACGCCCCTGATCCGTTTCTGGTCGGGCAGCGTGAGCCGGTCGCAGGGGTCGAGGCGGTAAGCCTGCCGCACCGAGACGTAGCGGGTGTTGCCCAGCGGTTCGTAACGCTCCGGGTCGGAGGTCTGGCTGTAATCGAAGTAACAGTACCATTTCGGCGTCATAATCACCGGGTTTCCCCGCTGTGCGGCCTTGATTCCGGGGTCGCTTCCGTTCCACGACATGATGTTCGCGGTTTTCGAAATGCCGCCCTGGAGGATTTCGTCCCAACCGATGATCTCCCGGCCGTGGGCGTGCATCCAGCGTTCGATGCGGTGGATGAAGTAGCTCTGCAACTGGTATTCGTCCTTGAGCCCCTCCTCGCGGATGCGCTGCTGGCAGAGGGGGCACGCCTTCCAGCGTCCTTTGGGACACTCGTCGCCGCCGATGTGGATGAGCTTCGAGGGGAACAGCGCGAGCACCTCCGTGAGCACTTTCTCGATGAATTCGAACGTCGTCTCCTTGCCCGCGCAGTAAACGTCGTCGCTGATGCCCCAATGGGTCCATACGGCATAGGGACCTCCCGTGCAGCCGAGCCACGGATAGGCGGTCAGCGCCGCCAGCCCGTGCCCGGGCATCTCGATTTCGGGAATCACCTCGATATGGCGCTCTGCGGCGTAGCTGACGATCTCGCGGATCTCCTCCTGCGTGTAGAACCCGCCGTAGGGTTTGCCGTCGTAAACGCCCTCTTTGTTCTTGTCGTAGCGTCCGACGAGCGTTTCCGCACGCCGGGATCCGATCTGGGTGAGCAGCGGATATTTTTTGATCTCGATCCGCCAGCCCTGATCGTCGGTCAGATGCCAGTGGAATTTGTTGATCTTGTGCAGCGAGAGGATGTCGATGTAGGTCTTCACGTCCTCGACCGGGAAGAAATGGCGGCAGACGTCGAGCATCGCCCCGCGGTAGGCGAACGTGGGCTTGTCGCGGACGACGCAGGCGGGAATCTCTCCTCCGGCGACCAGCTGCTGGAGGCTGCGAAGCCCGTGCAGCACCGCCTGGGGCGTCGATGCCGTGACCGTTATGCGCTGTCTGCCGACTTCCAGAAGGTACTCTTCGGCTTCGTAGCCCGGTTGCAGTTGCAGCGTCACGGCGTGTTTTTCGGGTGCGGCGGTGACGGCGGGTTCGGTTCCGGTGAGCTTGCCGACGGCGCGGGCGAAAATCTCCGCGGGCGTGCGCAGCTGTTCGTCCGTGATGACGACGGGCGTTCGGGGCGTCAGCCGGAACGATCCCGGCAGTTCTTCGACCTCGGCGGGGCGGGGTACGATGCGGACGCGTCCGTCGCAGGCTGCGAATCCCGGCAGACAGGCCTGGACGGCGAAAATCAGGAATAGAAGGTGTTTCACGGTTTGGATTCTGGTTGAGCGGTTAGGGAAGCCCCGCCTGCAAAACGTTTGCAGGCGGGGTGCTTCCGGATAGGGTTATTTGTTGTAACGTACGCCGATGTAGGAGAAGGCGATCTCTCCGGTGGTGATGATCTGGTCGTCGAACTCGCCGTCTTCCTTGCCGCCGGCTTTCTTGTTCGCGGCCGAGAAGCGGATGCATACGTCGTCCTTGCCGAGCAGTTCGAGCGGCAGAGGTACGTTGATGTACTTGTAGCCGGCGCACTGCCAGTAGAGGGTGTAGTTCCAGTTCACGATGTCGGGGACCTGGAATTCGGTGATCGGGTTCCAGTCGTCGCGGTTGTTGTCGCCGTGTTCCGACCAGTCGACCCTGATGTAGCGGGGGCCTCCGATGCTGCGGTTCTGCATGGCTACCTGCATCGAGAGCACATCGGTCGAGATGCCCTGCGTCGAGAAGTGGAGCAGCCATGCTTCGCTGCGGTCGGTTTCGGTGTTCCACCACTGGCACTTGTTGGTCCAGGCCGAGAATTCCGCGCTCGTCAGGTTTCCCTTGCCGTCGTGGTTGGTTCCGGGGTCAGAACACATTTGTTTGCCGTTTTCGACGACGCCGTTTCCGTTGATGTTGCCTTTATTGGTGCCGCCCCAGGGTTTCTCTTTGTCGGGGTTGGATTCGTTGCCGATGGGGCCGAGGTAGCTCGGGTCGCTCACGCCCCAGCCTGCGTCGCCCGATTTCTCGTCGGGATGGGTGAAGGTCAGGTAGCCGTTGTCGCCGGTCGTGGGGCGGAAGATGTGGCTTTCGAGCTTGCCGTAGCGGTATTCGGTCAGGAGGGCCGAGAAGCTGTTCTCGAAATCCTTCTCCAGCGCGATGTCCTCGCGGGTGAGGTGGCGGATCTGGTAGCGGCCGATGTCGCCCATGTCCTTCGATCCCATCCAGACGAAGCGGTCGTGGGTCTCGTGAACCAGTACGCCCGAGATGTTCCCCGAACCGTAGGGCAGCATGCTGCCGTCGCGGCGGTATTTGCAGGTGGTGTTGGTCAGCATGTAGAAACTGTCGCCGTTCTTGTCGCGCACCAGCATCGGGTATTTCGTTTCGCGGTTGACATTGGTGCTGCGTGCATAGCCTTCGTTGATCGGCGTCAGGCTGCCTTTGCGTACGGGAAGCTCGCAGTCGGCCAGCGTTACCCAGGTGTATACGTCCATGTCGGTCAGCTCGTTGTAGCGCTTCACCTTCTGCGGAATGTCGGCCGCCGAGCCTGACACCGAGGACATGACCATCGCCGAGGTGACTTTCTTGAGAATGTAGCGTTCGGGGTTCGACTCCGCTTCGACCGTGACGCCCTTGAGCAGGATGCGGACCTTGCTGTAACGTTCGAAGATGTTGTCGTCTTCGGTCACGGTCTTGATCATGAAGCCCTGCGAACCGTCGAGGCTCTGGATGTAGGCCGTGCGGTAGGTCTCGGTGTAGTCGATCGAGGTCTGTCCCGTCATCATGTTCTCGCCGTTGTTGCCGTTGCCGATGTCGCTGATGATGCGTCCCTCGATGTAGACGTCCTTGTTGACGATGCCCATCAGGTCGCGCACCTCGCTGAACGAGATTTCGTGCCCGAACTCGTTCTTGGCGTTGGCCTGCGTGAGGTAGACCGTCGAGGAGATGGTCCGGTTCCACCCGTCGCGGTAGCTGAGGGTGATGCGGGCGTTGCGCAGGGCTTCGGGGTCGGCGTTGGGGTCGGTCTGGAGAATCAGGAACCCGTTGCTGATGTCGAGGTCCGAAATCCATCCGCCCTCGTCGGCGCTCGTGTAGACGATCGACTGCCGGAGGTCCTCCAGTTCGAGGTTGGTGGAGAGCTGCGCCGTCGCCTGTCCGCCGTCGCCGAGCACCATGATGCTGCGGGTCGAGAAGTCCAGTTTCGGGGTGATGAAGCCCTCCTGTTTGATGTATATGGTATCCGCGCGGTTGTGGGTCCAGAGGCGGATGCCCTCCATGCGGGGGAAGCCGTCGTTGGTCGTGGCCTGGAATTTGAAATAGTCGTCGCCCGTGAAATGCGTTCCGCGGCCCTCGGTGTCGAGCGTGAGCCATCCGTTGTCGGGATTGATCAGTTCGATGTCGTAGGGTTGGTTGGCGAGGACCGGAATGCTCCCCGTGCCGCCTTTCCAGGGGGCTATGATCTCTTTCTTGTAGGGGCCGAACTCGGAGACGCGGGTCTCTTCGCCGTTGTCTTTTTCGCAGGCCGTGAGCGCCAGCCCGCCCAGCAGCGGGAGCAGCAGCCTTCGGTACAATGATTTTATCTGTTTCATCGTGGTCTGAATTTGGTTTCGCGCATCGGCGGGGGAGGGACGCGCCCTCCCCGCCTGAGCGGTTTATTTGTTACTCTTTACGGCTATGGTTCCGAAACGCATCGGCGAACGCTTGTTGGCCGCCATGTCGGATGTGATCGTGCCCGTGTCTCCCTGGTCCACCGTGGCGGTGTTCGAGGCGATGCACTGCGTGCTCCGGGCCTTGATCAGCAGCGTGACCTCCGGGCGGTTGCGCAGGGCGTCCGGCAGGATGAACACGCGGTCGGCGTAGCCCGGGACGGCGCAGTAGGAGAGGTCTTTGCCGCCTGCTCCCTGCCAATAGACGAACGGCCGGCAGCAGAAGCCCGATTCGGGCAGCACGGTGAAGTTCACCCCGTCGGTCGAGTACTCCACCTGCCAGTAGACGGGGCCGTAGATGCTCGTGCCGCCGGCGTTGCCCTGCGAGTTGGTGAAGTTGAGCGAGAGGTTCGCGCCGGCGCCCTCGGTCGAGAATTTCAGCGCCACGGCGTAGCCCGTGTTTTCGGCGAAGTCCCACCAGTAGGTGTTCTCGAATTTCAGGGCGTTCTTGCCGTTCAGTCCGGCGCTGGTCGTGAGTCCGTTGTACTCGTTGTCCAGGAGGTATTTGGCTGCGGGGTCGGTGCACCAGAGCGAGCCGTTGCCCCTATCCGGGGCGATCGTTCCGTCGGCGTTGGTCCTGACCTCGGCGTTGTTCCAGTTCCACTCCACGAGCGTCTGGCGGTTGGAGCTCGACTCCGAAGCGGCGAGGTCGATCTCCTCCTTTTCGAGCACGCGGACCGAGTAACGGCCGATGTACCCCTCGTTGGTGTAGCCGTAGCGGGGCTGGAGGTCGTGGACGATGACGCCGCTCAACGTGCCCTTGCCTTTGGGCATGCCGCTGCCGTCGCGCCGCCAGGGAGTCTTGTTGTTGACCAGCATCGAGATCGCGCCGCCGTCCTTGTCACAGAGCGTTCGGGGTACGCAGCTGGTGTGGTTGGCCGTTCCGAAATAGCCTTCGTTGACGTTGGTGTAGCTGCCGTCGGGCAGGGCGAATTCCACCTCCCGGAGCGAGACGTAGGTGTAAATGTCCTCGTCGGTGAGCTGGCCGATCGACTTCTCCTTGCGGATGAGGTCGCTGGCCGTTCCGGGCGTCTGGCTGACGATGTTGGCCGCCGTCAGTCCGCTGAGCGTGTAGCGTTCGGGATCGGCCTCCTTGGTGAGGGTCACGCCGTTGAGCGAGATTTTCACCTGCGAGTAGCGTTTCAGCGTGTTGTCGTCCGCCGCGTCGAATTGCAGGCGGTATCCGTAGCTGCCGTCGAGCATCTGCACATAGGCCGTCTTGGCGTTCACCGTGTAGTCGGTGGCGTTGCGTTCCGTGTTGGGCGTCGTCTCCACGTTGGCGTTGTCCTTGTCGCTGATCACGATGCCCTCGAAGCTGGCTTCGGGATTGTTGATCACGACCTGTCCGCTCTCGCCCTTGATCAGCGTGCGGTAGTCGGCTTCGTAGGTCTGTTCGACGACGAACGGCGCCGCGGGCGTAAGCTCTCCGGCCGTTCCCGGCAGCGAGAAGGCGATCGACGCGCTGCGCGGGCCTTCCGAGTCGTTCTCCTTCACGTCGAACGACAGCACTTTGTCTTCGAGCGTGATGTTCTCGATCCAGTCGGCCGACGCGCCTTCGTAGACCGGCGTGCAGACCACCTTGCCGAGCAGGCTGCCCAGGTTGTGCTTCAGCTCGGCCTTGATGGTCGTGGCCTTGCGCGTGGTCTTGGCGCGGTCGGGCGTGAAGGTCATGCAGGCCTCTTCGGTCGCCTGCGTGACGGTCAGCGTGACGGCGTGTTTCTTCTCCTTGGCGTCGATATAGGTCAGCGTGATCGCGGCCTGCCGTTTGCGCGGCGAGTTGTTCTTCAGGGTGCTGAACGTGACGGCGTCGGTTCCGACGGTCAGGTTTTCGATCCACTCCTCGTCCGGCTCGGGCGTTTCGTCGTCGTCCTCGTCGGGAATCACCGAATAGACGATGGTGTCCCGGATCTGTTTGTAATCCTCCCGGAGGTTGTTGTCAAGCCCGATGCGGAGGTCCCAGGGGTTGCTGAAAATCTCGATGCGGCTCTCCTCCAACGACAGGATGGGGTCTTCGCCCTCCTGCGTCATGCGTACCGCCTGTTCGAGTCCGCCGCGGGTGAAGATGATGTCCACGGCGCGCGGCACGCCGTAGTTGGCGCCGTATTTGAACAGTACGGGGGTGTTCCCCGAGCCGTTCAGGCGGTTGATGGAGGCCCATTCCACGTCTTCCGACAGACGGACCGACCATTCGCCGGTGGAATAGATCCGCACCTGGGTGGACCCGGCGTCCGAAGTCAGCGTGTATTTGTTGGAATCCACATTCAGCGGCAGGTCCATGTCCGAATCCATTTCGCATCCGGTCAGCAGGAGCAGCGCCGTGACGAGGGGCAGGATGCCCGTGCGCCACGCTTTGTAGATGCAGTCTGTAAGGTTATTTTTCATCGTTGTGTTTTTTTGTTCGTTCCGTCGGCCTTACATGCCGTATTCGTTATAGGCCTTGTTGTCAAGCGCGCCGCCCGAATAGACGACCTCCTTGTCGGGGATCGGGTAGTATTCGTGGCAGGGGAGCATGTTGTCCTTGAGCGTCGGGTAGTTGGTGTATTCGTAGGTCATCTGATACCAGATTCCCCAGCGTACCAGGTCGAACTTGCGCTGGAATTCGCCCAGCAGTTCGCGTCCGCGCTCCTTCTGGATCTCCTCCAGAAGCGCATCTTTGTTCTTGAAGACGTAGGCGGTGGTTCCGGCGCGTTCCCGGACCATGTTCAGGTAGCGGACGGCCTCGTCGGAGTCCTCCGTCTCGGCGTAGCACTCCGCCATCATCAGGATGGCGTCGGCATAGCGGAATACCTTCTGGTTGGAGAAGTCGGCGGTGTTCTGCATCCCCGGACACCAGAATTTCGGGCCGAGCCACGGACGGGTTCCCACGCCCGAGAAGGGCTTGCCGTCGTATTCCCACGCCATGTTCAGCGTTTTGCGCTTGTCGTTGCTTTTTTTGGTCTGGAGACCGTCGCAGAAATAGCTGTTGGGGCGCATGGAGGTCCAGGTGGTCATGCCCGTGCCCATTTCGGGAATCTCCACGCCGTCGTAGATGCCCTTGCCGTTGTGGTACGGAGTGGTGATGGCTGCCACGTTGGTCGTGACGGACAGTCCGCCGGGCGTGTAGGTGCGCTGCACCTCGAAGATCGACTCCGGGGTGTTCTTGTTGCGGAACATGATGTCTTCGAGCGGATACTGTTGCAGGTCGCCGTAGATTTTCTCCAGTTCGCCGAGTGCCTTGAGGGCGTCGTCCCAGCGGTGGTTCCACTGCGCGAGCTTGGCAATCATCATCCAGCCCATCGCGGCGCCCATGCGGTTGTCCGCGACCTCCGACGAACGCACCTGGTCCATCGAGGGCACGTAACGCTGCAATTCGTCGATCAGGTAGTCGCGGGTCTCCTTTGCCGACATGCGGCCCATGTGGGCGATCTCCTGCATCACCTGTTGGTCGGCGACCTCCTTGGTGTAGAAGGGCACGTCGCCGAAGATGCAGGTCAGCAGCCAGTAGTAGAACGAGCGGATGACCACGCCTTCGGCCAGCAGCGGCAACTTGTCGGCTTCCGAAGACTCCTTGATGTCGTTCAGGGGCGAACGTTCGATGGCGGCGATGGTCGAGTTGCAGTACATGACGCCCTTGTAGCACTGGGTCCATATCTTCTGGCCGTTGAGCGGCTTCGCGGGGGATATGTCGAGCTGGGCGTCCTTGGTCCCCGAAGCGATGTACATCAGGTCGGTGACGCCTTCGGTCATAATCAGGAAACAGTAGTCGTAGATGCTGTTGATCGGTATGTAGCAGGCGTTCAGGCCCGCCAGGCATTGCGCCCGGGTCTTGTAGTACTCCTTGGGGCCTACGAACGACGTGGGGTGTTCGTCCAGGTCGCACGCGCTGAACAGCAGGGCGGCGGTTGCCGTGGCTGCCAGCAGGTATTTTTTCAGGAAACTGTATGATTTCATGGTCTTGGCTGTTAGTATCTGATCTGGAGGCTGAAAATAATGGTCCGGGGCTTGGGGTAAGCGCCGATGTCGACGCGCCGCAGGGCCGAGTTGGAACTCGATGTCGAAACGTCCGGGTCGAATCCGTTGTATTTCTTCCACAGGTAGAGGTTCTCGCCGCTGACGCTTACGCGGATGTCGCGCAGGCGGTTTTTGGTGACCTTGCGCATGTCGAACGTGTAGCTCGCGGAGATGTTCTTCAGCCGCAGGTAGCTTGCGTCGTGCACCAGCCGGTCGCTGGGCAGGGCGTCGTAGCTGCCGGCCATCGGCAGGTTCGAATTCGGGTTGCGGACCGGATGCCAGGAGTTCTGCATGTACTTGTATTGGTTGGTATAGGGCGAACCGTTGCCCATCCAGAGTTCGGCGACGTTGTAGATCTTGCCGCCGATCGAGTAGTTGAAGAAGAAGCTGAATGTGAAGTTATGGATGTTGAACGTGTTCTGGATACCGCCGTAGAGATCCGGGTCGGCCGATCCGAGGTAGACCAGGTCGTCGCTGTTCAGCGCTCCGTCGTGGTTGATGTCCTGATAGCGGGCGTATCCGGGCTTGAAGGTGTTGCCGCTGGCCGAGGCGTAGGCCTTGGTGATCTTGTTGCGCTCGACCTCTTCCTGGTTGTGCCATACGCCGCCGTAGCGGAATCCCCAGAGGGCGTTGAGCGTGTAGCCCTTCTTGTAGCCGTACATCATGTAGGTGGTTCCCGACGACGACGGCGACGAGTAGGCTGTCACGAAGTCTTCCGAGGCGATGTCGTCCACCATCTGCCTGTTGCGCGACAGGGTGAGGGTCGTCGACCACTGGAATTTCGGACGGACGATGTTGCGGCTTTCGACGGTGAGTTCCCACCCCTTGTTGGTGGTGCGTCCGGCGTTGGCGAAGTAGTTGGTGTAACCCGTCTGCGAGGCTACCTGTACGGTCAGCAGCAGGTCGCGGGTCTTGATCAGATAGGCGTCGGCCGTGACGTTGAGCCGTCCGTCGAACAGCGAGATGTCGGCTCCGAGGGTATACTGGTCCGAGGTTTCCCACGTCAGGTCGGGTGATGCCAGACGCGACGGGTAGACCGCCAGCTGCTGCGTGCCTCCCATCAGGTAGCCGCTCGTCGAGTTGCCGACGGCCGCCAGCGAACGGTAGGCCGAGATGGCGTCGTTACCGGTGCGTCCGAGGCTGGCGCGCAGGGCCAGTTCGTCGATCCACTTGGCTTTTTGCAGGAACTTCTCGTTGGCGATGTTCCAGCGGAGGGCCGCCGAGGGGAAGAATCCCCATTTCTTGTTGGCGGCGAAGTTCGAGGCGCCGTCGTAACGGGCCGTGAACGTAACGTAGTAACGCTCCTTGTAGTTGTAGTTCAGACGTCCGAACACCGACATCTTGGTCCAGTCCGTGTGGTTGGTGCTGATCGAGGTGTTCTGCTTGTCGGGAACCGCGGCCATGTTGTTCCAGGTGAGTTCGTCGAGCGTGTAGCCGCGCCCGGTGATGCTCAGGTTGTTGTCGTACTTGATCTGCGCGGTGTATCCGCCCAGCACGTCGAAATTGTGGCCGCTCTTGGGGCGCAATTCGTAGTAGACCGTATTTTCGCTTGAGAAACTCGTGTCGTCGTACTCGTCGCGGCTGGCGTAACCGCCTTCGTTCTCCTTCTTGGCCGGCAGGTATCCCGGCTCGTAGTAGCGTCCGTGGCGCTGGTAGGAGTAGTAGGTGAACTGGCTGCGCAGCTTCAGCCCCTTGACGGGGGTCACTTCGACGAATGCGCTGTTGTTGAGCGAAATGCGCCGGGCGTTCTTGAGGCAGTGGTCGAGCATGATGCGCGGGTTGTTGAATTTCTGTCCCGAGTACCACAGGTCGTTCATGTCGGATGTGGGGGAGAGGAACGGGCTGAGGAACACGGCGGCGTTCCACCAGTTGGTTCCGCCGATGGTGGCCAGGTTTTCGTCCTGATCGCGGTAGGTGTAGCTCAGGTTCAGTCCGGCCTTGAGCCATTTGGCGAACTCGTGGTCGACCTTCAGGCGCGCCGAGTAACGTTTCAGCCCGCTGTTGTCGATGATTCCCTGCGTTTCGTTGAATCCGGCCGAGGCGTAGTAGGAGCTTTTCGCGGAGGCTCCCGAAATCGAAAGGTCGTAATTCTGATAGAGCGCCGTGCGCGTGATGGTGTCGATCCAGTTCGTGCCGACGCCTTTGGCCTCGGGGTTGGGGAAGGGGTATTTCGACATCGGTGAGTCGGGTTCGATTTTATCGTTGCCGTCGGCGCTTGAGAAGAAATAGGCGTAGTCGTTGCGGTAGCGGGCGAACTCCGTGGCATCCATGATGTCGAGCTGACGCGGGAGCTGCGAAAATCCCAGGTCGGTCTTGAAGGTGATGTTGGGGCGTCCGTCCATGCCGCGGCCCTTCTTGGTCGTGATCACGATCACGCCGTTCGAGCCGCGTGCGCCGTAGATGGCCGTCGACGAGGCGTCCTTCAGCACCGAGATCGACTCGATGTCCGCGGAGTTGATGTCGTTCAGGTCGTGAATGCCGTCGATGACGCCGTCGACGATGATCAGCGGTTCGTTCGATGCCGAGATCGAGCGCGTGCCGCGGATACGGATCGAGGTCGTGGCGCCCGGCTCTCCGGTCGTGGCCATGATGTCGGCGCCGGCGATGCGGCCCTGGAGGGCCTGGTCGACCGAAACCACCGGCACGTCCTTGATGTCGCTCATCTTGACGTTGGCCACCGAACCCGTCAGGTCGGTTTTCTTCACCGTGCCGTAGCCGATCACGACCACTTCGTCGATGGTCTGCTTGCTCTGTTCGAGTTTCACGTCGACCTTCGTGCGCGCGCCGACCTTTTCGGTTTTGGCTTCATAGCCGATGTATTGGAAGGTCAGCGAAGCGCCTTCGGGAACCTGGATCGAATAATCGCCCGTGGCGTTGGTGCTGGCGCCGTTCGTCGTGCCCGTCACCAGTACGGTCGCGCCGATCAGCGGCTCGCCGCTCTGGTCCGTAACCTTGCCCGTTACGGTATGTTTGGTTCCGCTTTTCTGCGCGAAGGCAGGCGCTGCCGTCAGCACTCCCGAAACCAGCAGGATCAGTAATATGATATATTGTTTCATGCGAATTTTTATTTAAGTGCAACTCCTGATGCTTGCTTCCCGGAGGGGTAGTGGCGGAATTCGATCATCACCGGGTAGTGGTCCGAATGCGTGGCGGTAAATTCGTCGTAGATGATGCGCGAGTCGGTTATTTCACGCATCACGGCCTGCGAGGCGTAGATGAAGTCGATCCGCCGTTGATCCGCCGTCGATTCGCCGTTGTAGGGGGTGGGAACGGTGTGGAAGAACTGGCTGTGGCGGTCGCGCAGGGCGTCGCAGTAGCCGCTCTTGAGTACGATCGAATGCGTCTCGAAATAGGTGTTCGCGGGCATCGCGTCGGCATCCTTGGGCGAATAGGAGTTGAAGTCGCCCGCCATCAGCCACAGCGGTTCCACCGGATAGCGGCGGATGGTGCTGTCGAGGATGCAGTTGATCTCCCGGTCGCGGTAGGTGTTGCCCGTCCCGGCTGCGCCCTGCCCGTTGGGATAGGTTCCGAAGGGATAGAGGTGCAGCACCACGACGTTGATGTCCTTGATGCGGGTGTGGATGGCTCCGTGCCAGAGGGGAACGTCTTCGAGCAGGCGGTTGCGCAGTTCGATGGGGTATTTCGACGTCAGCCCCACCGGAAATCCGCTCTCCTTGCAGAGTATGGCGTAGGGGTGCCCGTAGCGGCCGGCAAGGGCCGTGAGCGACTCCTCGGTGAATGCGTTGCACTCGCAGAGGGCCATGAAGTCGGGGTCCTTCTCCTTCACCCAGTCGACGAAGTTGTCGAAGTTCTGGGCTTTGTCGAGCTTCATGCCCTCGAGAATATTGTAACTGATGAAACGCAGGGTTTCGGGCTGGACGCTCGTTCCCGGATCGGTCGTCAGTTCCTCGTCCGGTGCGGCGGGATCGTCGTCGCAGGCGGGCAGCAGGGCCGTGGCCGTGAGCAGCGTCGCCCCGAAAGCCAGCCGGCGCAGCATCTGTATCGTGTCGTATGTTTTCATGTCGTTCGCTGGTTTATTTGTTGTAACGCAGGGCTGCGTAGGAGACGGTGAATGCGTTGGCTACCTGTCCGTTGGATGCGATGGTCGCGGTGTCGTAGGTCGTCGCCGTGCCGATCTTGTTCTGCACGGGGCGCAGGCGGATCCATGCCACGCTCTGTCCCAGAATCTCGGTGGGAACCTGCATCCACACGTTCTTGTCGCCCGAAAGCTGCTCAAGCTGCATGTTGCCCCAGTTGCCGTTGTCGGGAACCGTGAAATCGGTGAGCTTCTTCCAGTTGTCGCCGTCGAGCGAATATTCCGCCGTCCAGTAGCGCAGTCCGCCCTGTGCCGAGTGGTAGCGGCAGGTGAAGACGAAGGAGCATTGCGTGGAGCTGACGCCCTGCGTCGAGAACTCGAAGATCAGGGAGTTTCCCGTGTTCTTCGCCGTGTCCCACAGCTGTTTGTGGCCCCACGAGGCGTTGTTGATGGTCAGCCCGTTTTCGGCGGCCCGGTAGGCGCTGCCGACGGCCAGCCAGGCGTAGGTGCTCATAAACGAGAGTCCCGAACCCGTCGTTGCAGCCACGCAATGCGCCTGACCGCTGTCGGTTGCCGGATGCGGATATTGCGGGAATGCGTAGGCGCGGGGGTCCTTGCTGCCGTCGGGACTCCACTCCACGGCCACGGCCGAGAAGACGTTGTCGGCCGACTCGTCCAGCGCGATGTCCTCGCGTGTCACGTTGCGGATCTGGTAACGGCCGATGTCGCCGCCCCGCTCGAAGAAGGTGTAAGGCTCGTGTACGATGATGCCTGTGATCGTTCCCTCGCCGTCGGGCATCTCCTTGAAACGCCAGTCGCAGCCGTGGTTGGTCATCAGGTAGATCATGTCGCCGTGACGGTCGAGTACGGCCGCGGGGTAGTAGTTGTTGAAACTGTTGGTGTAGTTGATGTGCACGGGGATGAAACGTCCGGTGCGCACGGCCATCTGGCAGCGTTTGAGCGTCACCTGGGTGTAGATGTCGGCGTCGGTCAGCTGGTCGATGAAGCGTCGCTTCGCGGGCAGTTCTTCGGCCGTCCCGGCCTCTTTGGTGACGATGTGGTCCTGCGTCACGCCGCTGAGCGTGTAGCGCTCGGGGTTGCTCCGCTTGGTCAGCGTGAGGCCCTTGCACCAGAGTTTGAGTTTGTCATATCGTTGCAGGTTGTTCTGCTGGGCGTCGGTCGTGACGAGGGCGAGACCCAGCGAGGCGTCGGCGTTCTGCATGTAGGCCGTGCAGTCGTTGATGCCCAGGTCGGGTTTCTCCGCGGCCTTGGGCATGGGGCTTCCGGCCATGTTGGGCGAGGCCCAGTCGCTGATGACCGTGCCGCTTACGGCGATGTCCTGATCGAGGGTGATCTCGCCTTCCGCCTCCGCGATCAGCCCGCGCAGCTCCTCGAAGGTCATCTCGCGGGTCTCCGCCGTACCGCCCGGGATACCCTGATAGGCTGTGAAATAGGTTGTGTGATCTTCGCCCCAGTCGTCCTGAAATCGGAGCCGGAACCGCGCCGTGCGAGGCTCGAATTTCTTGTTGTCGGCGATCCGGAACCGGAAATATTTGAAATCCTGGGCGTAGCTGACGCTGTCGGCCCACGGTTCGGCAGCGGAATTCTCGTCGTAAACGACCGTCCAGTAGATTTTCTTGGACAACGGGATGTTGGTGTCTATTGCGACAGAGTCGATCGTGCTAACGGACGAATATTGTTTTCCGATGTACTTGAACTCCAGGAGCGGCGTCGTGCCGTACTGCATCAGGTAAATCGTGTCGACGACCTGCTGGCGGGCCGATGAGACGAGGATGGTTCCCTTGCGGGGAAGCGAGTTGTTGGTCCGGTAATTGAGGTTGAGCGAGCCGCCCGTTTCGCCGCTGTCGGCGCCGTCGACCGAGACCCAGAGTCTGGTCTCGGGCGTGAGCCGCGCCTGCCACGGTCCGGAGGTCTCTACCTTGATGGTGCGGGAGCCTGCGTCGCTGGAGACGAAGACTTCGCTGCTGACGCCTTTCGAGCCGATAGCCGGCTCCGTTTCATCCTCGCTGCACCCCCCCCCGAGCAATAGGGCCGAGGCGGCGAAGGCGCAGATCAGGCTGAAGCGCTTGGTGTAGAATTTTTTCATCGTATGTCGTAGTTTGGGTTTTTAGTGTCGCGGGGCATTCTGTTCCCAGGGGAGTTTGCCGAACAGGTCTTCGAAATCGTACCATTTCAGGCGCAGCACGTAGAGGTTGTCGATGAAGATGCGTGTGTTGCCGCTCTCCATCTCGTATTTGCCGGCCATCAGTTCCATGCGCGTGTTGCTCGTAAAGGGATTTTTGGGGTGGGAGAAGATGATGAACTCCTGCTGGGAGTTTTTCCACATGGCCGTCGGAAGCTCCGCAGCCGTGGGATCGAGGTGTCCCACACGGACGGTTTTCTCGGTGGTTCCGTCGGCGAACTGCCCGCCTCCCGTGATCCGCACGGTCAGTTCGTCGTTGTCTTTCGTGCCGTCGGCCGTCGCATAGGCGATGGCGTTGAAACGGACCATGGCGGCCGTGTCGTTCCGGATGCCCGGATCGTACGGGGTCAGCAGGTTGGCTCCGTGTCCGGCGTCGTCGCCGAGTTTGACGTAGCCGTTTTTGCCGTAGCAGTAGGCCGTGCCTCCCTCCTGTGCGGGCGTCGATTCCAGCCCCATTTTCTTCTGGTCGGCGGTCCAGCTGTCGATCGGCGTTTCGCCCCGGGTCTCCAGGGGTTCCGCCGAACCGTACTTCAGCCAGTCGAAGTTGCCCTCGTAATCTTTGGTGTATTTCGGGAATCCCTGCACCACGGCGATGAATTCATTGAGGAATTCGACGTCGGTGTGCAGCGAGATGCACCCTTTCCGTTCTACGTAGGACTCCGTGTGCGGGGTGATCAGCAGGACCAGTTCGTCGATTCCGGGCCTGACGCCGCGTTTGATTTCGTCGACGTTGAGCCACTCCTCGGCCGGCAGTTCTCCGGACTCTTCCTTTTCGCCTTCGAATCCGACCTGATAAGCCACATTGCTTCTGATATAGATGGATCTTTTGAACGGAGTGGCGTCCTGCTCTTTCGACGCTCTGACGGGGATGTGCAGGGTTCCCGTCAGCGCTTCTTCGAACTCGGGCGAGTTCGACCACTCGATGTGTTCCCTGCGGGAGTAGTCCTTGTCGTCGTCGCAGGCTGTGCCCAGAGATACCGTGCCGGTCAGCAGCAGTACCGCGATCAGCGGGGTGACGCTCCTCTTCGGGATTTTCAGAGATAGAGTTGTTCTCATAGCATTTAGGTTAATTGGTCTGAAAAAGTTTGGAAAATTTTAGCTAAATTTCGGGTGAATATTGAAAATATTTTCATTACAAAGATAGCCCTTAATAAATATGCGGAAAGGGCCTTGCGCGAAAATGTAAATGAATGTAAATCTTATCTTGTTTATTGTCAGCATGTTCGATTTTTGCACCCCCGTGCGTTATGTAAATGCTGAAACTTTGATATTTTACTTTTTAATACATTTGTAATACACAGGCCCTTTCTTCTGATTTGCTTTTGTGTTATTAAAACGCTATGTTTGCATTAAACCGAAACCTGAAATGAAAATCCTCCTTCTTGCCGCAGCGTTGTTCTCCGCGCTGTCCGCGGCTCCGGCTTCCCCGGGTGAAAAGACCGACCTGCAGGAGCTGTTCCGCAGTCTCGATCGCGTGATCGCCCGCAGCGGCGAGTACACGGCGCGGCGCGAATCCCGCATTGATTCGCTCAAGCGCGCCCTGACCCGCGACGGGCTTTCGCTGCGCGAGCGTTTCGACCTGACCGAGCGGCTCGCCGAAAATTACAACTCCTACCAGAGCGACTTCGCGCTTCTCTACCTCCGGCGAAGTCTTGCGCTGGCCGAAGAGACCGGCGACAACGACCTGATCATGCGTGCCCGCTCCGGGATTGCGCTCTGTTACAGCCTGGGCGGACGTTTTTACGAGGCCGAGGAGATCTTGAGCGGCATCCGCGACACGGTGCATGTCAGCCGCCGGACGCTGCAATCCTATTATGTCGCCCGGCATCGCATGAACCGCGAACTCTACGCCCTGACCGAGCCGGGCGAACGCCGCGACCTTTTCCGCCGGCGCGAGCACTATTATGCGGTCAGCGCGGCGGAAATCAGCGAGGACACCTTCACGAGCCTGTACTACGGGTATATGGATGCCATCGTCCGCAAGGACTGGTCCGAGGCTTCGACCCTCTGCGACAGCCTGCTGGTCTCGGTCCTTTCCGATTCCCACTCCTACGCCAAGGCCGCCAACCACAAGGCGCAGCTCGAGGGGAAGGCGGGGCGTCCCGACGAGGAACTCGCCTGGTTCATACGTTCGGCCATGGCCGACATCCAGTCCGCCGTGCGTGACCACGGGTCGCTGTGCGCCGTCTCCGAGGAGCTTTTCAACCGGGGCGACGTCGATCGGGCGATGGATTATATCCGCGTGGCGATCCGCGACACGCGTTTCTTCAACTCCCCGAGCCGCTCGTGGCGCGACATGGCCATCCTGCCGCAGATCGAGGCGGCTTACAGCGAGCGCAACGCCCGCCTGCACACGATGTACATCGTGCTGATTGTCGTCATCCTGCTCTTTTTCGTCTCGGCCGTCGCCGCGGGGCTTTACGTGCTGTCCCGCAACCGGAAGCTCTGCGCCGTGCAGCAAACCCTCCGCGAGTCGAACGACAAACTCAACGGTCTGGCCCGGAGCCTGCGCGAGACGAACGACCGCCTGAGCGCGCAGAACCTCCGGATCGCCGATGCCAACCGGATCAAGGAGGTCTATATCGGGGGCTTTCTCCAGACGATTTCGGAATATATCAACAAACTCTCGGGTACGTATCAGTATGTCAACAAGATGCTGCGCGACGACCGGATCGCCGAACTTCGCCGCGAATGCGCCCGCAGCAACGTCCGCAACGACGAGCTGAAGGAGTTCTATGCGCTTTTCGACAAGACCTTCCTCGGGCTTTTTCCCTCGTTCATCGACGAGATGAACGGCCTGCTTGCCGACGAGGCCCGCACCGAGGGGCGTCACGACGGCGAGCTGACCACCGTGCTGCGCATCTACGCGCTGATCCGCCTGGGCATCACCGACACGGCGACCATCGCCGCGCTGCTGCACTGTTCGATCCGCACCGTCTACAACTACCGCTCGTTCACCCAGCGGCACTCGCGGCCCGACGTCGGCGACCTGGAACAGCGTGTGCAGCTGATCGGGTTGAACGGGATCGCCGCCCGGTCCTGACGGAGCCGCGTGTGCCGAAAAGCGTAAAATAACGCTGTTCCGGCAATTTTAACCTCCCGGCCGTAACAACGGCCGGGAGGTTTACAGAAGGCTACTCCCCCTTCTTATGGGTGTACTCCTGCAGGACATAGGTCGTGAAGATCGGAAAGAACATCATGCCCAACGACGGAAGCAGCACGCAGAAGACCTTGCCGACGGCCGTGACGGGGAAAATCTCCGCACCGACGGTCGTGACGTTCATCCACGCCCACCAGAGCGCATTGCCGAAGCCGTGGAGCTTGGGATTGACGAGCACCTCGTAGTCGTAGAACACCAGCCCGGAGATATAGGTAAAGACGACGACGGTGAAGATATAGGCGAAAAAGAGCCTCCGCATCCTGTTTTCGGAGACCAGCCACCGCACGATGATCACCATGGCCAGGAAGGCCCGGAGCAGCGGGATAAGCCCGACGAGCACGCCCCAGTCGTGGGTCATGCCGACGCCGCTCCACGCCAGGATGTTCAGGTAGGGAACAGAAAGCAGCAGAAACGGCAGGTTGCGCCAGAAAAAACGGCCCGGACGTTCGGCGGCGGCCCAGCGGACGAAGAAATCGCACAGGAAAACGAGGCAGACGACGAACTGGATCGCAAGATAGGTGCGGGACATGTGGACATGGTCGCCGGCAATGATCTCCCACGAGAGGGCCACGAGGAGCACCAGTCCGGCGATGAGTTTGACAACACCGAGCGCATCACGGATTCCGGCACGCACCGATTGGGTAAGAGACATAGATTGCGGTTTTTCCGTAGCGCGCTCAAAATCAATGCCACAACCCGGAATCATAAATTTTACGGCGTTTTTTTGCCGAAAGATTTTGCACGATTGAAAATTTCTATTACCTTTGCACTCGCTTTCAGCAATGGCGGGTTAGCTCAGCTGGTTAGAGCGCATGATTCATAATCATGAGGTCCCGAGTTCAAGTCTCGGACCCGCTACGGAAGGAAACGGAGGTCTAAACGATCTCCGTTTTTTCGTTATCCGGAAAAACCGGGCGAATTACCGAAAAAAAAGCCTATTCACAGAAACAGCGGCTATCATGGAAAAGAAAACGATACTGGCGGCCTGCGCGGCCGCAACGCTGGCGTTCACCGGATGCTCCGGAGGGTTCAGCGCCGCAGAGGAGGAGACCATTCACGCCGGGAAGGGAGAAATCATGCGCATACTGACCGTCGGAAATCCGGCCGACTCGCTCGTCCTGCGTCAAAAGGCCGCTCCGGTGACCGGGCGGATGCTGCGGACGGACGACTACGCCGTCCTGCGCCGCAGGATACTCGCGACGGTGCAGGACCCGCAGAACACGGGCGTAGGCATCGCCGCCCCGCAGGTGGGGATTCTCCGGCGGATGATCGCCGTGCAGCGTTTCGACAAGCCCGGAGAGCCGTTCGAATTCTACCTGAACCCGGAGATCGTCGAATCGTCGGCCGAAACCGCCCCGGGACGGGAAGGATGTCTCTCGATTCCGGGATTAGCGGGCAGGGTGGTGCGGGCGCAACGGATCGTATTGCGCTACCGCGACGAGCGGTTCGCCGAAAAAACGGAGACGATCGACGGATTCACGGCCGTAATCTTCCAGCACGAAACAGACCATCTCGACGGAATTCTCTACACCGACCGGACGGACGAAGCCCCCACGCCGGAAGAGTAGCCTCGCCGCACCGGTCAGACCAGTTCGCGGAGGTGTTTCAGATTGCTCGTGGCCGTCGCCACGGGCGCGACGGTCATGTCGTCGCACAAGACGCCGCAGATTTTCAGCCGGCGGTCGGAGGAACGTCCGGTCGGAACGTTCGCGCAGCATCGGAAGCAAGGTCCGCAAGGCGTCCTTCACATCCCCGGCAAGCCCCGGCCCGCGCCCGGGCGCGGCGGCCGATGCGCTCGGGACAGCGTACTGCAATGCGGCAGGCAGCATCGTCGCGGAAGCGTCCGGGATCACGACCGAAGCCTCCGAAAAAAAGTTCCGCCCGCAACGCACCGGGCGCTGCGGACGGAATGGCGTCCGGAAAAAATGGATCGTGTTATTCGATCTCCATCAGAACGGCGTCGGTAGCCACGGTCTGCCCCTGACGGACCAGAATCTGCTTGACCGTACCGGCGAAATCGCTCGTGATGGCGTTCTCCATCTTCATCGCTTCGAGAACGGCGACCTCCTGTCCGGCCTTCACCGCGTCGCCGACCTTCACTTTGAGTTCGATGATGCGGCCCGGCAGCGGAGCCGTCACGACGTTGCCCGTGATCACGGCCTGCGTCTCTCCGGCGGGCGTCTCCCCGGCCTTGGCGGCAGGTTCGGCCGGCTTCGAAGCCTCGTAGGCCTTCACCTTCATATTGGTCAGGAACGTCTTGGCGACCAGCGGGAACAACTCCAGCAGCAGCACCTCCTTTTCATCGGCGGCGAGCTTCACGCCTCCGGCTTCGGGAAGCTCGGGATTGGGCTGCATCTGGTATTTCGAGGTGTCGTAAGGAGTCTCCTCGCGCACGCCGCAGATCTTGAACCGGAACTCGGGGTCGATTTTCACCGGCGTCTTGCCGTACTCGCCCTTCACGAGGCCCACGAACTGCGACGACTTGTTGGTGTACATCGGACGTCCGGCCTTCTCGTCGAGGGCGCAGTTGACGGCCTGCGCACCCACGATCTGCGAGGTGGGGGTCACCAGCGGCGGCAGACCCGCGGCCAGGCGCACCGAAGGGATCAACTCCATGGCGCGGGGCAGGATCTCCTCGGCCTTGAGCTGCTTGAGCTGGGCCACCATGTTCGAATACATGCCGCCGGGAATCTCGGCCTTCTGCACCAGTTCGTTCGGAGCCGGGAAGCCGAAATAGGCCTCGATCTTGCGGCAGGCGTCGATCGTGGCGTTCTCGTCGTCGTGCTGCGCCGCGGCGATCGCCCGGTCGAACAGGGCGTCGATCTCGGCGGGAAGCGTGTCGGTCACCGGGTTGAACGCCTTCGGCTCGGGTTTCTCGACACCGAAGACCGACTGGTTCAGCTCCTTGCGGATGTCCCGCAGCTGGGTGTTGATTTTGGCCACGGCCTCCATGTTCACGCCCGTTTCGATGCCCAGCTTCTTGCAGAAAACATGGATCAGCTCGATGGCCGGGGCGCCCGTGCCTTCGGCGAAGTACCAGCAGTTGGTGTCCACGACGTCGACCCCGGCGATGATGGCCGAAAGCACCGAAGCCAGTCCGTAGCCCGGCGTGCAGTGGGTATGGAAATCGACGGGAACCGAAAGGTTCTTCTTCAGCAGGCGCACCAGCGTGGCGACGCGGCGCGGCGGAATCAGACCCGACATGTCCTTGATGGTGATCATGTCGGCGCCCAGTGCGGCCATCTGGCGGGCCTTGTCGAGGAAATAGGCGTCGGTGAAGACCGGTTTGGGGGCCGATTTGCCCGTCAGCCTGGCCCAGAAACCCGGTTCGGGGTATTTCGGGTCCACGGTGTAGCAAACCGCACAGTCGGCGATGCCGCCGTACTGCTTGACGTATTTGACGGTCGATTTCACGTTGTCGACGTCGTTCAGGGCGTCGAAGATCCGCATGATGCCCAAACCGCTCCGGATCGAGTTGCGGCAGAAGCCGTCGATGATTTCGTCCGTATAGGGCGAGTAGCCGAACAGGTTGCGGCCGCGCGAAAGGGCCGTGAGTTTCGAGACATCGCCCACTGCCTTGTGGATGGTTTCGAGGCGCGTCCACGGATTCTCGTCGAGATAACGCATCACCGAGTCGGGGACGGCGCCGCCCCACACCTCCATCGCATAGAAATTGGCATCTTTGTAGAACGGCAGGCAGCGGTCGATCTGCTCCTGGTTCATACGCGTCGCGAAGGACGACTGCTGGCCGTCACGCAACGTAAGGTCTCTGATTTTGAGATTTCTCGCCATTTTATAATATCATTTAAGGGTTCTTTGGCACGAATCCATTGTTATTCGAATAACAAAGGTAATAAACCCTCACGAATATGCAACTTTTTTCCGGGGAATTTTCAGGAAAAACGCCCCGGCCGCTTTCTTTCCGTAAAAAAGACGGGAAACCGAACGATCATCCGCCCGATCTGCCGCCGGGCTGGAACAGTTCCCGGTCGGGAAGCCCGTCGAGGTATCTGCGTTTGAAGACATTGACGCAGAAGACAAACATCGCCAGCATCAGCGGCCCGAAGATGACGCCCATAAAGCCGAAGAGCGACAGACCGATGAAGACCCCGAAAATGGTGATGAGCGGGTGTACGTCGGCCATCTTCTTCTGCATGACCATCCGCACGAGGTTGTCCACCTGCGTGACGACCAGCGTGCCGTACATCACCAGCCCGACGCCCTGCCCCCAGTTGCCGTCGAGGCTCATGTAGGCCGCCAGCGGAAGCCACACGAGGGCCGTGCCGACGATGGGCAGAATCGTGGCGAAGCAGGTCAGCACGCCCCAGAAAAGCGGCTCGGGAACGCCGAAGGCCAGGTAACCGACATAGGCCACCACGCCCTGCGAGACGGCCAGCAGCGGAATGACGATGGCGTTCGAGCGCACGATCATGTGGATTTCGCGCATCACGCTGCGCGCCGCGCAGCGGTCGAACGGCAGGATTTCGCGGCAGTAGGTCTCCATGCGCAGGCCCCCGATCAGCATGAAATAGAGCACGAAGAGCAGCACGACGAGGTTGACGGCGAAATTCACGATGCCGCCCACGAGCCACTGCCCCGCCCTGGGAAGGTAGCCCAGCACCGATTGCAGGTTGCTCTCGGACCAGAGGTCGTAGCCGGTTTTCTGCTGGATGAGTCCGGCGACGTGCCGGACGGGCGTGATGACCGACTGCGGATCAAGGGCCACGCCCTGGATTTTGTCGACGACCATCCAGACGATCAGGCTGATCGGAACGAGGAAGAAGAAGATCGCCTCGCCGAGCAGCAGCGACGCCGCAAGGCTCCGCCGCCACCGCCGCCGTTCGCTCAAGAACCACATCTGACGCCGCAGCAGCACGTAGATCGTCACGGCCCCCAGCAAGCCGCCCAGAAACGGCGTCAGCTCGGCGAAGATCGTGAGACCCAGCCCCGCGATAAGCACGAAAAGCGAATAACGCCAGTATTTTTCACGCACCGAAAGCATACCCCGGCCCCGCGCAAGGAACGTGCCGCAGGCTTCCGGACCGGGAGTCCGGAATGTTGAAATATCGTCGACTGAAAATTTGCGCTATTCTATTGCGGCTCACAAATATTTGATATATATTTGCGCCATGGAAGGAATGGCCGAAATCGTCTGCACAGACACCCCGGAAATGAGTACCCGCCATTGGCGAAAAGCTCTTTCAGGACACACATACGACTGACGAGGGATGTTCCTGCAACAGGAATGTCTCTCGCCGTTTTCTCAAAACGGCCGAATCCGGAAACCGAAACGCCGCGAAAAAGAAAACAAACGATCCATCTACAACGAAACCCCAAAAAATCCCTTATTCACAAAAACCAACGTTTATGAAGAAATTTTTCCTTCTCATGCTCTCGGTCTTCGCATTTTGCGCAGCCGATGCGCAGGTGACGACTTCGGGAATGAACGGCACGGTGACCGACGCCGACGGACAGCCGCTCGCCGGCGCCACGGTCATCGCCGTGCACACCCCTTCAGGCACGCAGTACGGCGCCGTGAGCGACAAGAACGGCGGCTACAACCTGCAAGGACTGCGCACGGGAGGTCCCTACACGGTGACCTTCTCGTTCGTGGGCTGCCAGAGCGTCGAATTCCCGGGACTGATGCTGTCGCTGGGCCAGACCCTCAAGCGCGACGCTTTCCTCAAGGACAGCCAGCAGCTCGAAGCCGTGGTCATCACGGCCGACGGCAAGAACAGTTCGATGAACGTCAACCGCGCAGGGGCGGTCACCAGCATCTCCAACGAGCAGATCGAACTGATGCCTACGGTCAACCGCAGCATGAACGACATCATGCGCCTCACGCCGCAGGCCTCGTCGACCACCTCGGGACTGGCCATCGGCGGCGGCAACTACCGCCAGTCGTACGTGACGGTCGACGGCGCGGCGTTCAACAACATGTTCGGCATCGGCGGCAACCTGCCCGCAGGCGGTTCGCCCATTTCGCTCGACGCGCTGGAGCAGGTGTCGGTGTCGATAACCCCCTTCGACGTGCGCCAGAGCGGATTCACGGGCGGAGCGATCAACGCCGTCACCAAGTCGGGAACCAACGACCTGAAGGTCTCGGCCTACCTCTACTCCAAGAGCGACCAGCTCCAGGGCGACAAATACGACGGCGGCAAACTGTCGCTGAGCGAGATGCGGAACAACACGCTCGGATTCAGCGTCGGCGCCCCGATCGTCAGGAACAAGCTCTTCGTGTTCGCCAACTTCGAGCGCGAGTGGAACACCACGCCGGGCAACTCCCGGCTGGCCCGCACGAGCGAAAGCCAGGATTTCGGCAAAGCCCTGCAATACAACCGCCCGACGACCGCGAAACTCGACGAGATGAGCCGGTTCCTGATCGACAACTACGGCTACAACCCCGGCGCCTACCAGAACTATTCGGTGAAGACGCCCGGCTACAAGCTCATGGCACGCGTGGACTGGAACATCAACCGCAACCACGCGCTGAACGTGCGGTTCAGCCGGACGCAGAACAAGTATTCGTCGGCCCCGTCGTCGTCCATTTCGCCGCTCAACGCCGGCAAAGTGTACGACAAGGACGTTTACGGCCGCACCTCGGTCTACGCCATGTATTTCGGGAATTCGCGCTACTATCAGGAGCAGAACTTCACGTCGGTGGCCGCCGAACTCAACTCCCGCTTCATGGACAGCCGCCTGACGAACACGCTGCGCTACACCTATTCGCACCAGTACGAGCCGCGCAGCTACGACGGCGGCATCTTCCCGACGGTGGACATTCTGGAGCCTGCCGAGAACGGCGCGAGCGCCCTGTACGCCTCGTTCGGACTCGATCCCTTCACCGAAGGCAACCTGCGCGAAGTGTCGACGCACATCCTAACCGACGAGATCGGCTACACGCTGGGCAAGCACCGGCTGGTGGCCGGTTTGCAGTTCGAGCACAACCTGACCACGAACGGCTACTTGCAGGGCGGCGCGGGATACTACGTCTACGAAAGCTGGGACGACTTCAAGAACGACAAGGCCCCGCTGGCGTTCCGCATCGCACACGGCAACAACGACGCATTGTCGCAGGCGTTCCCCCAGTTCTCCCACATGCAGTACTCGGTCTACCTGCAGGACGAGATCAACGTGAGCGAACGTTTCAAGGCGACGGTCGGAGTGCGTTTCGAGGTTCCGGTCTATCCGTCGATCTCGGGCAACGAAAATAAGGACTTTACGGAGATCTTCGCCGACCACGGCGGCTACAAGACCTCGGATATGCCCAAGGCGCGTCTGTCGGTGGCTCCCCGCGTGGGCTTCAACTGGGACATGACCGGCGAGCGCAAGTATATCCTCCGCGGAGGTACGGGCGTGTTCAACGGCCGCCTGCCGTTCGTATGGCTCGTATCGGTGGCCGGAAACAGCAACACCATCCAGAACGGACTCACGCTTTACAGAAACGAAAAGGGCGACAACATGCCCAAATTCCACACCAATGTCAAAGACATGCTGGAAGACGTGTACAAGGGAACCTACAAGGGACATGACCTGGCGGCCAACACGCAGCCGACCATTCTGGACAAGAACCTCAAAATGCCTTCGACGTGGAAAAGCTCGCTGGCGCTGGACCTGAAACTTCCGGGCGACGTCAACCTCAATATCGAGGGGATCTACAACAAGGACTTCAACTCGGTGACCGTCACCAAACTCGGCATGGTCGAGAAAGAGGGCGGCATCCGGCTCCCGGGCGAACCCGAGGCGCGCACCTATTGGGAAAGCGGCAATATCAGGAATAAGGACGGCGAGACCGTCAATCCCTACCTGATCAACAACACCGACGACGTGGACGGCTACTACGCTTCGGTCTCGGCGCAGGTGTCGAAAACCTGGGGCTTCGGTCTCTCGCTGACGGCGGCCTACACCTATTCGAGCGCCAAGAACGTGATCGACGGCATCGGCGATCAGGTGACCTCGGCATTCAGCACCAACACGTTCAACAAGAACGGTTCGAACGTGCCCGAACTGGGTTACGCATCCTACGTGTCGCCCCACCGCATCCTGCTCAACGTCGGCTACCGCCTCGCGCACAAGAGCGGCGCGTCGAACTTCGGGCTTTACTACGAGGCGTTCCGCCAGGGATATATCGGTTCGTACTCCTATTCGCGCTACTCCTACACGATGTACGTGCAGAGCGGCAAGTACCAGAACCCCGTGACGAACGACCGCGGCGCGGTGAACCTGATCTACATTCCGACCCGCGAGGAACTCGACGGCATGCCGTTCACGTCGGACGAGAACAGGGAGGAGTACTGGAAATTCATCCGGAACGACGACTATCTCTCGAAGCACACCGGCGAATACTCGAAGCGCGGCGGCGCCGTGATGCCCTGGCAGCACATGCTGAACTTCCGCTTCTCGCAGGACTTCTACGTCAACGTCAAAGGCCGGCGCAACACGATTTCGCTGGGGCTCGATGTCAACAACATCGCCAACATGCTCAACCGCGACTGGGGCAACGTCAAACGGATCAGTACGACCAACATCCTGAAATACGAGAACGGCGCCTACACGTTCAACAAACCCACATGGTCGAAGTACGCCGGCACGATTTCGACCTGGTCGGCGATGTTCAGCATCCGCTACACCTTCAACTAATCTCCCGGTAGAGGCTCAAAAAGGAAGAGACCGGTTTGCGCCGGTCTCTTTCTTTTGTTTATATGCAGTCCGATTGCAACAACCGCCGGCGCAGGGCGTCGCACGCCGCGTCGGGATCGCGGTGATCGAAGACGAAGCCGTGAATGCCCAGAGCGGCGGCCGCCTCGATGTTCATCTCCCGGTCGTCGATGAAAAGCGTCTCGGAGGGGGGCAGGCCATAGCGTTCGAGCAGAATCTCGTAGATGCGCGGCTCGGGTTTCACGGTGTGCTCCTCGCAGGAGACCACCTCGCCGTCGAAAAGCCCGTAGACGGGGAAGCGGCGCAGGAAGTCGATGAACTCGCGCGACATGTTCGAAAGCACGTAGAGCCGGTAGCCCGCCGCTTTCAGGTCGCCGACGAGCCGTTCGGTCGGCTTCACGGGTTCCTGCAGGTCGACGGCCAGCCGAAGGACGGCGGCGCAGGTCTCCACGGGGCGGCCGGTCATCCCGCTGATGGTGGCGGTCACCTCTTCGAGCGTCGACGTGCCGCGGTCGTACTCCTCCCAGAAGAGCGGCATGCGCGGGGCGCGGAGAAAACTGAAAAATTCGAGCAGTTCGGGGGTGCACTTGCTTTTATCACGGGCGAAAAGGACTCCGCCAAGGTCAAAAACGATGTTTTTCATAGGGACAAAGATACTAAAAAGTCGAATGGGGCGCAACACAAAATCGCGCGCAACTCCGTAAAACCTTCCGACTGGTAAAAGGATCGTTACGCCCCCAAAGATACGAAAAATTTTGTTGGTGCGGGATTTGCAGGGTGTTCGGAAAACAATCAAGCCGATGAATCACGGTATAAGCATCCTTTTCCGCACCATTCCGCTCGCAATGGCCGCCTTCTGCTTCGCTTACGGAGCCTATATTTTCGCGGCCGGAACCGACGCGGCTCGTCTGACGGCAGGTCCCGTCGTCTTCTACCTCGGGTCCATCTGCATCGCGCTCTACTGCACCGCCGCAACGATCATCCGCCAGATCATCGGGACCTACACGGCGGCGGCGAAGTACCTCTTCCCGGCGATCGGCTACACGTTCGCCATGCTGACGCTCATTAGCGGCGCATTCATCATCGCCTCGCACTGGCCCGGCGCGCTGGTCACCGGACACGTCGTCTGCGGACTGGGGCTGATCACGGCCTGCGTGGCCACGGCGGCGACCTCGTCGACACGCTTCAGCCTGATTCCCAAAAACTCCGCCGACGACTCCTTCTCGGTCAACCCGGCCGGATTCACCCGCGCCGAGTCGTCGCTGCTGATCTTCATCGTCTCGGCAATCGCCGCCATCGCCTGGGTCTGGTGCATCCTGCTCTATGTGCGCGGAACGCTTCCGGCACACATCGTCGCCGGGAGCGTGATGTTCGGAATCGCCTGCGTCTGCACGTCGCTCATCGCGCTGGTCGCCAGCATAGCCCGCCAGGCCCGCGGCAGCTACACGATGGCCGAGAAAGGCAAATGGACGGGACTCGTGCTGACGATGGGTTCGCTGGCATTCGTGCTGGGGCTGATCCTGATTTTCGCCTATTGGGATCATCCGATCAACTTCGTGGGATTCGTGCTGATCGGTCTGGCGCTGATCTGCTGGAGCATTTCGAGCAAGGTGATTCTGCTGGCGAAAATCTGGCACGCCGACTTCCCGCTGGCCAACCGCATTCCGATCATCCCCGTGCTGACGGCGCTGGCATGCCTGTTCCTCGCGGCGTTTCTCTACGAGGAGGCCGCATTCCAGGCCAAATTCTTCGTCCCGGCGCGTGTGCTGTCGGGATTCGGCGCCATCTGTTTCACGCTCTACTCCATCGTCTCGATCCTCGAAAGCGGAGCCAGCAAGAAGTAATTAAAAATTCATTTTAAGGAAGAGCAGATTTTGCGCCCCTATTTTTGATCAGTGCGACGCAGATGCAAAAGCACCTATCGTGATTTTTGATTATCGCGGAGCAGATTTCGGCTTAACGCAGTTCGGCCCGGACGGGACATACAGAGGTATTTCCCGTTCGGGCCGGACAAGGCAGGGCGAAAGGCGCCCGTGAGAATCGAAAATCAGAATAAATGGAAGGCGACCGTAAGCCCCGCCATCACGATCGCGACCATCGACATCAGTTTGATGAGAATGTTGAGCGACGGACCCGACGTATCCTTGAAGGGATCGCCGACCGTATCGCCCACGACCGTGGCCCGGTGGCAGTCGGAACCCTTGCCGCCGAAGTGCCCCTCCTCGACCATCTTCTTGGCATTGTCCCAGGCGCCCCCGGCATTGGCCATGAAGACCGCCAGCACGAAACCGGAACTCAATCCGCCGACCAGAAGGCCCATTACGCCCGCCACCCCGAAGACCAGTCCGACAACGACCGGAGCGGCGATGGCCAGCAGGCTCGGAAACAGCATCTCACGCTGCGCACCGCGGGTCGAAATGGCGACGCAGCGCGCGTAGTCGGGCGTTCCCTCGCCCGTGAGGATGCCCTTGATCTCGCGGAACTGGCGGCGCACCTCCTCGACCATGCTCTGCGCGGCGCGGCCCACGGCGTTCATCGTCAGCCCGCAGAAGAGGAACGACATCATCGCGCCGATGAAGACGCCGATCAGCACCGTGGGGTTCATCAGCGACACGCGGTAATATTCCATGAAATCGAGAATCGAGGCGTCCTGCACGAAGCGCATCGTCCCGTCGGACATTTCGAGCATCGTCACCCCGTTGTGGATCAGACCGATGCGGATCTCCTCGATATAGGAGGCCAGCAGCGCGAGGGCCGTCAGGGCCGCCGATCCGATGGCGAAGCCCTTGCCCGTGGCGGCCGTGGTGTTGCCCAGCGCGTCGAGCGCGTCGGTGCGTTTGCGGACCTCGGGGCCGAGGCCGCTCATCTCGGCATTGCCGCCCGCATTGTCGGCGATAGGGCCGTAGGCGTCCGTGGCCAGCGTGATGCCCAGCGTCGAGAGCATGCCCACGGCCGCAATGCCGATGCCGTAGAGACCCATCGACATGTTCTGCGGAGCCATCATGTTCTCGATGTCGAAGCCGATGGCGCAGAGGTAGGCAAGGATGATCGCCACGCCGATCGTCACGACGGGGATGGCCGTGGAGATCATTCCCGAGCCGATGCCGGCGATGATGACCGTCGCAGGGCCTGTCTGGGCGCTCCCGGCGATCTTCTGTGTCGGTTTATAAGAATGGGAGGTGAAGTATTCCGTGGCCTGCCCGATGACAATGCCCGCCACGAGGCCCGTGATGACTGAGAACGAGAGTCCGACCCAGTTCTCGACGCCCAGCAGGCAGAGGATGCCGAACGTGGCGGCGGCGATCAGCAGCGAGCTGAAATTGACGCCCACGCCCAGCGAACGGAGCAGTTCGCGCATCGTGGCCCCCTCCTTCGTGCGCACGAGGAAGATGCCGAGGATCGAGAGCAGGATGCCCACCGCGGCGATCAGCATCGGGGCCATCACGGCCTTGATCTGCAACGCCTCGGAACCGGCCGAGGAGAAGGCCGCGGCGCCCAGCGCCGCCGTGGCGAGGATCGAACCGCAGTAGCTCTCGTAAAGGTCGGCGCCCATGCCGGCCACGTCGCCCACGTTGTCGCCCACGTTGTCGGCGATGGTCGCGGGATTGCGCGGATCGTCCTCGGGGATGCCCGCCTCGACCTTGCCCACCAGGTCGGCGCCCACGTCGGCCGCCTTGGTGTAGATGCCGCCGCCGACACGCGCGAACAGAGCCTGCGTCGAGGCGCCCATGCCGAAGGTCAGCATCGTCGTGGTGATGACCACGAGCTTCTGCGGCCCGGCGACCTCGACGAAATGGTTCAGAATGACGTACCAGAACGAAATGTCGAGCAGGCCGAGGCCCACGACCACCAGTCCCATCACCGCACCGCTGCGGAATGCGACCTTCAGGCCGCGGTCCAGCGACTGCCGCGCGGCATTGGCCGTACGGGCCGAAGCGTAGGTCGCGGTCTTCATGCCGAAGTAGCCCGCAAGCCCCGAGAAAAAGCCGCCGGTGATGAAGGCGAAGGGAACCCAGCCGTTCTGCACCCCGGCGCCGTAGGCCAGCCAGGCGAAAAACAACGCCAGCACCGCGAAGACGATGCCGACGACCTTGTACTGCTGGCGCAGGTAGGCCATGGCGCCCTTGCGCACGTGCGCGGCGATCTCGCGCATGCGCGGCGTACCCTCGTCCTCGCGCTTCATCAGGCGGTAAAACGCCCATGCGAAGGACAGGGCGACGACGGACGCGGCAGGCACGATCCAGAAAATCGAAGGAATGTTCATATCATAAATTATAGTTAGTTGGTTGTATGCCTCTGCAAACTAATCAAGTAAGGTGAAAACAAATATAAGAAAATATCCCGGCCTCAAAAAGCCGGGCTGTTTGGTTCCGGGATTTTCCCGCTTATTTCTTCTGCTCTTTCAGCAGGTCGCGGATTTCGGTGAGCAGCAGCTCCTCCTTCGTCGGTGCGGGCGGTTCGGGAACGGGAGCCGGAGCCTCTTCCTTTTTCTTCATCAGCCGGTTCATCAGCTTGACCATCAGGAACACGCAGAGCGCCAGGATCGTGAAATCCACGCACTGCTGGATGAATGCGCCGTAGTTCCAGTAGATCGGTTCTGCCGCTGCGGCAGCCTGCGCGGGATCGCCTCCTCCGGTCACCATGTCGCCCACAGAGTGCATGGCGTTCGACGTCACGTCGCGGACTTTCGAGATGTCGAGCCGCAGCTGCGAGAAGTCGGTGTTTCCGATCAGCGCGCCGATGGGCGGCATCAGGATGTCGTTCACGAGCGACGATACGATTTTGCCGAACGCGCCGCCGATGATCACGCCGACGGCCATGTCCATTACGTTGCCTTTGAGGGCAAACTCCTTGAATTCTTTGAGAAATGCCATATCGTTTAAGGGTTTGATGTATAATTAGTAGCAAAAATAACTGTTTTTTCCGGAAATCCAATACGACATACGATCTTCCGCATCCTGTTTTCGGGTTTATAAAATCCGCGCCTACCCGCCTTCGTGTCCGTCTTTTTTTATACCTTTGTAATTCGAACCCAAATACAAGTTATGACTCCTGCCGCCGTTACCGCCACCGTCCTGGGCTATATAGCCGTCCTTTTCGCCGTCGCATGGGCCTCGGGCCGCCGTGCCGACAACGCCGGCTTCTTCACCGGCAACCGCCGCACCCCGTGGTACATGGCGGCTTTCGCCATGATCGGCGCCGCGATGTCGGGCGTGACCTTCATTTCGGTCCCCGGCTCGGTCGCCGCCGACTCGTTTTCCTACATGCAGATGGTCGCGGGCTTCACGGTGGGGCAGTTGATTGTGGCTTTCGTCCTGATTCCCACGTTCTACCGCCTGCGGGTCGTCTCGCTCTACGAGTACCTCGATAACCGTTTCGGCGTAAAGTCACACCGCACCGGGGCGTGGTTTTTCTTCATTTCGAAGATGCTGGGCGCCGCGCTGCGCGTCTATGTGGTCTGTGCCGTGATGCAGCTGCTGGTCTTTTCGCACTACGGCTTCCCGTTCTGGGGCAACGCCCTCGTCACGATGTTTTTCGTCTGGCTCTACACCCGGCAGGGCGGCGTCAAGTCGCTGATCTGGACCGATACGCTCAAGACTTTCTGCCTTGTGGCGAGCCTCGTGCTGTCGATCGTCTTCATCATGCGGGGGCTGGGTCTCTCGTTCGCCGATACGGCCCGCGAGGTTTCCGCTTCGCCCATGTCGCGCATTTTCTTCTTCGACGATCCCGCTTCGGACCGCTATTTCTGGAAAATGTTCGCCGCGGGTATCGTCCTGCTGGTGGCCATGACCGGACTCGATCAGGACATGATGCAGCGCAACTTGAGCTGCGCCACGCCGCGCGACTCGCAGAAGAACATCGTGCTGACGGCTGTGAGCCAGATTTTCGTGATCTTTCTGTTCCTCGTGCTGGGCGTGCTGCTCTATTTGTACATGGAGCGCAGCGGCATGGCCGCACCCGCCAAGAGCGATCAGGTCTTTTCGCTGGTCGCTGTCGAAGGTGGATTGCCGCTTATCGTTGGCATTCTGTTTGTTGTAGGACTTATTTCAAGTACTTATTCAGCTGCCGGGTCGGCCCTCACGGCTCTCACGACCTCTTTCACGGTGGATATGCTCGAAGGCACGAAACGCTATGGCGACGCACGCCTCACGCGCATCCGCCGCGGGGTCCACGTGGCGATGGCGCTCGGGATGGCCGGCGTGATCCTGGCTTTCGAGTACTGGGCCGACGACAGCGTCATCAATCTGGTCTACAAGGTCGCCAGCTATACCTACGGTCCGATTCTGGGCATGTTCGCCTTCGGGATGTTCACGCGTCTGAAGGTCCGCGACCGCTGGATGCCGCTGGTGGCCCTCGCGGCCCCGGCATTGAGTGCGCTGGTGCAGTGGTGGGCGCTGAAGATCTGGGATTATCAGATTGGCTTCGAACTGTTGATTTACAATGCCGCCTTTACGATGATCGGCATGCTGCTGTTTGTGAAACGCCATGAAAAATAAGGTTTTATACACTCTTATCTCACTTTTTGCTTTAGGTAATGTCTCCGCCGCGGAAATCGGGTCCGCGACGCGGCAGGAGATCGGCCGGACCCTTTCTCGCATCGTTTCGCGCGAGGTGACGAGCGGTTACCAGAAACCGGAGCCGATCACCGTACGCGTTCAGGCCGTCAAGGCCTCGCGCAGCCGGGTGCGGATCTACGCCACGGCGGCGTTGGCCAACTATCCCTTCCGCGAGGAGAACCTGCGGGCCATGCGCGACTCGGTGCGCGCCCTGCTGCCGCATGAGTTCCGTAAGGCCGCCGTCGAACTTTACACCGACGGCCGCGAGGCCTCCGAGTTGATTCCGCTGGCCTGTCGCAACGCCACGCAGCTGCGCAAAGCGGTCGATAAGAAGAAGATCGTGCTTTTCACCAACCGCTCCGGGCGTCCGCTCGTGACGCGCCTTTCGGCTCCCGAGACCCCCGGTCGGGGACTTTCGGGACGCCATATCGCCCTGTGGCAGAGCCACGGACGCTATTTCGACCAGACGGAGAACCGCTGGAAATGGCAGCGTTCGGCGCTCTGGCAGACCTGCGAGGACCTCTATACGCAAAGCTATGTCTTGCCGTACCTGGTTCCGATGCTCGAAAACGCCGGGGCGTGCGTGCTGCTGCCGCGCGAACGCGACGTGCAGAAATACGAAGTGCTGGCCGACAACGATGCCGCCGGGCAGTATGCGGAGGAGGGGGCGTGGGAGAGCGGCGGCGCGGGCTTCGCGCACCTCCGGCAGGTCTATCATACGGGCGAAAATCCCTTCCGCGACGGCACGACGCGCCGTGTGCGTACCGTGACCGGCGGGGCCACGGGCCGGGCCGTGTGGCAGGCCGACATTCCCGAGCGGGGCGAATATGCGGTTTATGTGAGCTACGAATCGACGCCCGAAAGCGCCGACGACGCGCATTATACGGTCCGCCACCTCGGCGGCGAGACCTCGTTTGCCGTCAATCAGACGATGGGCGGCGGGACGTGGATTTACCTCGGGCGTTTTCCCTTCGCCGCCGGACGGCAGGAGGTCGTGACCCTTTCGAACCGTTCGCGGACGGGCGGGCGCATCGTCTCGGCCGACGCGGTGAAGATCGGCGGCGGCTACGGCAACGTGGCCCGCACGTCCTGCGACTCGCTGCGCCTGCCCGGCGCGGAGCATGCCGGGGAGACCAGCGGTTACCCGCGTTTCTGCGAGGGTGCGCGCTACTGGCTTCAGTGGGCGGGATTTCCGGAAGAGGTCTATACGCCGAAAAACAACACCGACGACTACAAGGACGACTACATGTCGCGCGCCCATTGGGTCAATGCCCTGATGGGCGGCTCGGAGCGTCTGCCCGACTCCGCGGGGCTGCGCATTCCGGTCGACATGGCGCTGGCGTTCCACTCCGACGCCGGGGTGCGCGACGGCGACGGCATCATCGGCACGCTGGGCATCTTCTTCACCCGCGAGAACAAGGGCAAATTCCAGGGCGGGGCCGACCGCTACCGTTCGCGCGACCTGACGGACCTCGTGCAGACGCAGATCGTCGAGGATATCCGCCGCACCTGCGAACCGGCCTGGAGCCGCCGCGGGATGTGGAACCGCGCCTACTACGAAGCGCGCGTGCCGGGCGTCCCGACGATGCTGCTCGAACTCTTGTCGCACCAGAATTTCGCCGACATGCGCCTGGGGCACGACCCGCGCTTTAAGTTTCTCGTGAGCCGGGCTGTTTACAAGGGTATCCTGCGTTATGTCAGTTCACAATACGATCTGCCCTATGTGGTCCAGCCGCTGCCGGTCGAGGCTTTCGCCGCGGAATTCGCCGCCGCCGGCGAGGTCGCGCTCTCGTGGAGCCCGGCGATGGACCCGCTCGAAGCGACCGCCGCGCCGACGGGTTATGTGGTCTACACGCGCGTGGACGACGGCGGTTTCGACAACGGCCGCTATGTCGACAAACCCCGCCTGACCGTCCGGCAGGAACCGGGGCGCATGTACAGTTACCGGGTCACCGCCGTCAACGAGGGCGGCGAGAGCTTCCCGAGCGAGACGCTCGCGGCCTGCCGCGTGCCCGACGAAAAGGGCTGCGTGCTGATCGTCAACGGGTTCGACCGCGTGAGCGCCCCGCAGAGCGAACGGAACGATTCGCTGGCCGGATTCCGCATGGACCTCGACGGAGGCGTTGCCGACCGGCAGGACATCGCCTTCATCGGAGCGCAGCGCGTCTTTGACCTCGCGCAGGCCCGCTGCAACGTCGACAGCGTCGCCCTCGGGGCCTGCGCGTGCGACTGGGAGACCGACGTGATCGGCGGCAATACGTTCGACTATCCGGCCCTGCACGGGCGTTCCGTCGCGGCGGCGGGCTACTCGTTCTGCTCGGCGTCGGCCCGGGCCGTGGAGCGGGGCGAGGTGTCGCTCGAAGCCTATCCGGCCGTCGACCTGATCCTGGGCAAGCAGCGCACCACGCCGCTGGGCCGCGGTGTGTGCGAGGCGGCCTTCCGGACCTTTCCGCCGGAGTTGCAGGCCGTCCTGCGGCGTTATCTGGCCGGCGGCGGAGGGCTTTTTGCATCGGGAAGCTACGTGGCGGCCGACCTCTGGGCCGAAGGGACCCCGGAGGAGGGGCGCGCGTTCGCCCGGGAGGTGCTCCGCATCGACTCCGACGGGGGACATCCCTCGGACCGCGGACGGGTGCGGGTTATGACTTCGGACGTGTCGTTTTCGCGCGGCGAATACCGCTTCAATACCGAGTACCGCCGCGACCGTTACGTCGTCGAGCGGGCCGATGCGCTGAAGCCCGCGGGTGCGGGGGCTTTCGCCGTGATGCGTTACGACGACAGCGGCCGCACGGCGGCCGTGGCCTGCGATGCCGGAGGACGGACTTTCGTCGCGGGGTTCCCCTTCGAGTCGATCCCCGACGGCGTGCAGCGCGACCGGCTGATGCGCGACGTGCTGCGGTTTTTGTTTTCCGATAAATAAAATGGAAGCAGTGGAACTGAAATTGAGAACCGAACAGCCTGCGGATTACCGCGAGACGGAGAACGTTACGCGGGAGGCGTTCTGGAACCTCTATTCGCCCGGATGTTGCGAGCACTACCTGTTGCATGTCATGCGTGACAGTCCGGCGTTTGTGCCCGAGTTGGATCTCGTGGCCGAGCGCGATGGGCGAATCGTGGGCAATGTCGTTTCCTTGCGCGCGGTTCTCCACGGTGACGACGGAACGGACTGTGAGGTGTTGAGCCTCGGGCCGATTTCGGTCCTGCCGGAGTGCCAGCGTCAGGGCATCGGCGGCCGGCTGATCTCCCGGACCCGCGAACTGGCCCGGGAACTGGGATTTCGGGCCTTGCTGCTCTGCGGCGACCCGGATTATTATTTGTATCAGGGCTTCGTTCCCGCCGAGATGCTGGGAATCCGCACGGCGGATAACATGTATGCCATGGCCCTGCACGTCTGTGAACTGTACGACGGTGCGTTGTCCGGCATTCGGGGGCGCTATGTCGAGGATTCGATTTACGACATCGACCCCTCCGCCGCCGAGGCTTTCGACCGGGAGTTTCCTGCGAAGGGGAAAGTTGTCGGAACGGAGTCGCAGCGGCGTTTCGACGAGATTGTCGTCGTGCGGCGGCCTGCGGAGTGAGAAATTGGTTGTTTAACTTAAAATAAGAAAGTCATGTCGTTGGAACAGCAGATTTCGAAAGGAATCATGGAGGCCATGAAGGCCAAGGACACGGTGCGCCTGAGCGCGCTGCGCAATGCGAAGAAATACATCATCGAGGCCAAGACCGCAGGTCCGGAGATCGCCGAACTGCCCGACGCCGACGTGCTGAAGATCATCTCGAAGCTCGCCAAGCAGGGAACCGACTCGGCGGCGATCTTCTCCGAGCAAAACCGTCCCGACCTGGCGTCGGAGGAGCTGGCCCAGGTGGCCGTTTTCCAGGAGTTCCTGCCCAGGCAGCTCACCCCGGAGGAACTGACCGCCGAGGTCAAGGCCCTGATCGCCGAGGTCGGCGCCACGTCGATGAAGGAGATGGGCAAGGTGATGGGCGTGGCTTCGAAGAGGCTCGCGGGCCGCGCCGACGGCAAGGACATTTCGGCCAAGGTTAGGGAGCTGCTGGCTTAAAATGCACCTGCTGGAACACCTGCACCGCAACGTGAAGACCGTCGCCATGCCGACGGCCATGGTTGTCGGGGCGTTGCTGTGCCGTCCGATCTCGGCGCTGGAGGAGCTGTCGGGGCAGATGATCACCCCGACGCTGATCTTCCTGATGCTGTTCGTCACCTTCTGCCGCGTGAAACCCAGCCAGATGAAGCCTTCGATGCTCCATGTGTGGCTGCTGCTGGTTCAGACGGTGGCCTGCATCGGGGTTTTTCTGCTGCTGCGTCCGCTGGACCTCATTCTGGCGCAGGGGGCGATGGTCTGCGTGCTGGCTCCCGTGGCGATGGCCGCGGTGGTCATCGGCGGCATGCTGGGGGCCAACGTCGCCACGATGGCTACGTACAGCCTGCTCTGCAACATGGCCGTCGCGCTGCTGGCGCCCGTGATCCTGACCTTCACGGGGACGGGGGCGTGCACCTTCGCGCAGATCCTGGCCCGCATCGCGCCGCTGCTGGTGATGCCGTTCGCCGCGGCGCAGTTCTGCCGGCTGGTCATCCCGAAGGCGGCGAAATGGGTCGGCGACCACAGCCAGATCTCGTTCTATATGTGGCTGGCGTCGCTGCTGGTCATCATCGGCCGCACGACGGCCTTCATCATCGACCTGCGCGACGCTTCGCTCGCGACGGAACTGTGGCTGGCCTTCGCCGCGCTGGCTATCTGCCTCGGGCAGTTCAAGGTGGGGCGCATGCTGGGCCGCCGTTACGGCGACGCTCCTGCGGGCGGACAGTCTCTCGGGCAGAAAAACACGGTCCTCGCGGTGTGGATGGCCCAGTCGTTCCTCGACCCGATCTCCTCGATCGCCCCCACGGCGTACATCGTGTGGCAGAACTTCGTTAACTCGTATCAGATATGGAGAAAGGACCGCGGGAAATGAACCGGGCGGGCAGGACGGTCTATCCGATCCTGCTGATGGTCTGCGCCACCCATCTGCTCAATGACATGATGCAGTCTGTCATTCCGGCGGTCTATCCGCTCCTTAAGGAGAAATTTGGCTTCACGTTTGCCCAGATCGGCCTCATCACACTGGTTTTCCAACTAACCTCGTCGCTTCTGCAACCTGTCGCCGGGCGGCTGGCCGACCTCCATCCGCGGCCCTATTCGCTGGCCGCGGGGATGTGTTTCACGCTGTGCGGACTGCTTGCGCTCGCCGCCGCTCCCGGCTTCGCCCTGATTTTGGTGTCGGTCGGACTGATCGGCTGCGGTTCGTCGGTCTTCCATCCCGAATCCTCGCGCGTGGCCCAGCTCGCCTCGGGAGGTCGCAAAGGGCTGGCGCAGTCGATCTTTCAGGTCGGCGGCAATGCCGGAAGCGCCATGGGGCCCCTGCTGGCCGCGCTGATCGTGATTCCGTTCGGGCAGGCTTCGATCGGTTGGTTCGCACTGGCCGCGCTGCTGGCTATCTTCATCCTCGTAAAGATCGGGAACTGGTACAAACGGCAACTGGCTTTGGCAGCCCGCAGGCCCGCCGTTGCGGCGGATACCACGGGGCCCGGACTCTCGAAACGTAAAATTCGGAATGCGCTCATTATCCTGGGCGTACTGGTCTTCTCGAAATATTTCTACATCGCCTCGATGACCAACTATTTCACCTTTTTCCTGATGGACAAATTCTCGATGTCGGTGCAGGGAGCGCAGTATGCGCTTTTCGCTTTCCTTGCGGCTTCGGCGGCGGGGACCTTCATCGGCGGGCCGGTCGGCGACCGCATCGGACGTAAATATGTGATATGGGGCTCGATCCTCGGTGCGGCGCCCTTTACGCTGATGCTTCCCTATGCCGGCCTGACCGGTACCATCGTGCTGGCCGTCATCATCGGACTGGTCATCTCGTCGGCCTTCTCGGCCATTCTGGTCTATGCCACCGACCTGATGCCCGGCAAGGTCGGCATGATCGCCGGGGTCTTCTTCGGGCTGATGTTCGGACTGGGCGGCCTCGGCTCGGCCTTCTTCGGGTGGCTGGCCGACCGGACGAGCATCGAATTTATTTTCCGGGTCAGCACCCTGCTGCCCCTGCTGGGCATCATCACGGGCTTTTTACCCAACATAGAATTGAAAAGAGATGAAAAATAAGATATATCCCCGCGAGGGGGACCGGCAGACGGTCTATCTGAAAGAGGTCGTCAGCGACCCGAATATCGAGGTGGGGGAGTGGACGATCTACAACGATTTCGCGGCCGACCCCGTCGATTTCGAACGCAACAACGTGCTGTATCACTATCCGGTGAACGGCGACCGGCTGGTCATCGGGAAATTCTGCTCGCTGGCCTGCGGCGCGCGGTTCCTCTTCAACAGCGCCAACCATACGCTCAAATCGCTGTCCACCTATCCGTTCCCGATTTTCTGGGGCGAGGAGTGGGGCATCGACAAGTCGGAGGTGGCTTCGGCGTGGGACAACCGGGGCGACATCGTTGTCGGCAATGACGTGTGGATCGGTTACGAAGCGGTCGTGATGGCGGGCGTTACGATCGGTGACGGGGCGATCGTCGCCTCACGGGCCGTTGTGACGCGCGATGTGCCGCCCTATGCCATCGTCGGAGGCGTTCCGGCCAAGGTCATCAAATACCGCTTCGATCCGGCGACGGTCGAAAGCCTGCTTGCGATAAAATGGTGGGAGTGGCCTGCGGAGACGATCCGCCGGGCTTTGCCCCTGATCCGCGGCGGGAAGGCCGAAGAGCTGGCGCTATTTGCGGAAAATGAAATAGACGGCTAAAACCAGGCAGAGGAATCCCGCGAGGTGGTTCCAGCGCAGGGTGTCGGATTTCATAAAGACCAGCGCGAAGACGGTGAAGACCGAGAGCGATACGACCTCCTGAATCACCTTGAGTTCCCAGATCGAGAACGGACCTCCGAATTCGGCGCTGCCGATGCGGTTGGCGGGGACCTGGAAGCAGTATTCGAACAGCGCGATGCCCCAGCTCAACAGAACGATGGCCGTCAGCCCGAAGCGTTCGAGCCGTGATTTGAAGGCGATATGCCCGTACCACGCCAGCGTCATAAAGGCGTTGGAGACGACGAGCAGCAGAACGGTGGCGAGACCCCGAAACATAGGATACAGATTTTTAAACCGCGCAAAAGTAGCAAATTATTCGATATGATCTCCTCCCGGCAGCGAAAATACGCATTGGTGACCGGCGCTTCATCGGGAATCGGCCGCGAATATGCCGCGCAGCTGGCGGCAAAAGGGTATGATTTGGTAATGGCGGGCAATCGCAACGAAGAGAATCGCGCCGCGGCCCGGGAAATTGCGGCGCGTTACGGCGTGCGCACGCTGCCGCTCTGCATGGACCTTTCGGAACCGGATGCCGCCGTGAAACTCCATGCCGAAACCTCGGCGCGCGGCATCGAAATCGGGGTGCTCGTCTGCAATGCGGGCGTCCTGCTGTTCGGTCCGCTGGCCGCAGCCCCGCCCGAACGCATCGGCCGCATCGTCACGCTCCATTGCACGACGCCCGCGCTGCTGTGCCGTCTCTACGGGGAGGAGATGCGGCGACGGGGCGAGGGGTATATCCTCGTGATGTCGTCAGCGACGGCGTGGATGCCTTATCCGACGATTGCGGCCTACGCCGCGACGAAAAGTTTCCTGCGCACCTTCGCCCGGTCGCTGAATTTCGAGTTCCGCAAATACGGCGTCCGCGTGACGGGTGTTTTCCCGGGGGCGGTCGATACGCCGCTGTACGATCTGGACGCCGCCTGCCGCCGCCGGCTGCTTCGCTGGGGCGTCATGTCTGCGCCGCAGGAGGTGGCGCAACATGGCCTCCGGGCCTTGTTCCGGGGCCGTAGCAGCTGCATTCCGGGTGTTTTCACGAAAATCTGCGTCTGTGTCTGCCGGCTGGTTCCGGCGTGGCTGATGCGGTGCGTGCTGCGTATTCCCGCCGTCGCCCGGCTGTTTTAGGCCAGCAGGGCGCCGATGTCGTCGATGTCGGCGAATGAGTCGATGATCCGGTCGGCCTGCGGTTCGCGCTCCAGCTCTTCGCGCGGCAGAGTGGTCGTGAGGGCCACGATCCGGCCTGCGCCGGCCCGCCTCGCTGCTTCGAATCCCGCTCGCGCATCCTCGAAGATCACGCAGTCGGCGGGCGAAACGCCCAGCGCCGCAGCCGCCGTGAGGTAGATCTCCGGGTCGGGTTTGCAGCGCGACACCATGTCGCCCGAGATCGCCGCATCGAAATAAGGCCGGATCGCACAGCTGTCGAGCACGAAATCTACGTTGGCCTTGCATCCCGACGAACCCACGGCGCACGGAATCCCCGCCGCACGGAGCCGTTCGAGCAACTCCTTCAGCCCTTCCACCGGGCGGATGTCCGGGGCGTATATTTCGCGGTAGATGGCTTCCTTCTCGTCGGCCAGCGCCGCGAGGCCCTTTTCGCGGATCACCTCCTCGGGCATCACCAGCCGCATGATGTCGTCGTTGCCCATGCCGAACCCGTTGGCGAGTTTCTCTCTCCAGTCGGTGACGCCGTAGCGGGCGCAAAAGATTTCGAAGGCCCGGATGTGTACCGGGGAGTTGGCGACCAGCGTGCCGTCCATGTCGAATATAGCTGCTTTCTTCATCGTCGGTTTCGTTTTCAGGGCCTAAAGATAGGCAAAATCCCCGACACGCACGGCTTGCGCCGGTCAGAATTTGAGTTGCAGGCTTAAATTGACGGCGAAGTTCTGAATCTCCTGTCCGGGTTTGGGACCTCGGTGTGTGAGCCGCCAGATGCAGTCCACGCGGAAGAGCCTGAAGATGTTCTCCACGCCGAATCCGGCCTCGACATAGGGGTCCGACACCGAGGTCATGCCCGCGGGGAAGAGAAGGTCGGCCTGCGTTCCGGCCGTCGACCCGTTGTTTTCGCGCGAAAGCGTGCCCCACACGCCCTTGCAGACCAGCACCTCGCGCCATTTCAGCTTTTTGATCAGCGGCAGGCGGCCCAGCAGCACGCCGTTGAAGTGGTGCTCCCAGAACCACGACATCCATGCGTCGGAGGCGAACTCGTAGAAATTCATGCACGAGAAGGCGTAGGGATCGTAGAAATAGGTGCCGTTGCCCTCGTGGAGTTTGAGCAGCTGGTAGGGGACCTTGCCGAAGATGCGCCCGCCCTGCACCGTGATGTCCGAATACCCCACGGGCGGCAGTTCCGGACGGTAGCGGATGCCGCCTTCGAGGCGGTAGTATTCGTAGCTGCCGTGCAGCGCGTCGGGAATCCCCGCCGAGAATCCGAGCGTCAGGATAGGGTAGACCGAACCCATCGACTGCTTGTCGAAGGGCATGCGGTAGACCGTTTCGTTTTTCGAGAGCCGCAGGCCGACGTGCACCGCGGCGTCGGAAACCGAGTTGACGGGCACACCGTTGGGTCGCAGCATCGGCACGTAACGGTTGGCGAAGATGCGTTGCATGCGCGCGCCGGCGAAGGTGCTCACGCCGTGACACCACTCGTGTTCGTAGACCGCTTCGCCGCGGTTGACCATCGAGAGCCGCTGGTCGCCGCGCGAGAGTATCGACGAGAGGATGTTGCTCTCGGTCAGCGCGTTCTGCCCGGCGCCGAGCTGCATCACGTCGTGCCGTGCCGTGAGGGTCAGTTTGCGCGTGAGGTGGCGGTTGAAGGCCACCTCGACGCTGCCGCCGCCCTTCACGTCCTCGTCGCGCGTGCCGTAGGCCACGTAGCCCCCGACGCGCACCGTGCGGCTCACTTCGGTCGTCGTGCGCCCGCCCAGCTGCATGCGGAAGCCTTCCAGCTTGTTGAAGCTGGCCAGTTTGTAGTAGGGACCGATGCCGATGTATTTCGTATTCCAGTAGCCGACGATCACCGTGTTGATGAGGGTGTAGATGTTGCGGTACAGCGGCACGTGCTGCACCGAGTCGACCATTGCGTAGATGCCTTTCTCCTTTTCGCTCAAACTGTAAGGGCGCACCTGCTCCCAGAACTCCTCCCGGCGGTGCCCGGGTTCCTCGTCGCGCACCACGACGTTGTTGTCCATGCGCAGCACCTCGTCGGGGATCGGCTCGCCGATGCGCACATCGCTGTAAGCCACCTCGCGCGTGCCGATGAACGAGGTGAGTTTCGACGAATCGGCCGTCGAGACGGAGAATTCCGCCGACACGCGGTCGCGGACGCGAAACCAGCGGCCCTTGTCCGCCGGACGGTTCTCGTTGTCGAGCATCAGGTGCCTGATCCAGTTGACGTTCACGCCCTTGGGCATGCGCGCCGAGGCCGACTGGAGGGCGTAGGACGCCGAGTCGATGTTGACCTCTCCGTCGAGCACCGGGGTGGTGAGGCGCTTGGGATGGAAGCGGATTTTGTAGACCTTGCGTCCCTCGGTCACCATGCTGTCCACCAGGAAATAGTTGTAGAACGCGCGTCCCCCGTCGGAGAGCGGGCTGGCGAAGCGCACGTTGAAGATGTCGATGAAGTTGTCGTAGAAATTCACGTCGCCGTGCATGCCTCCCGTGAACTGGGCCGCGGCGAAGTTGTCCTCGACGCCCGAGATGCGGCTGGCGCGGATCACCTCGCGCTTGAATGCCGGACGGCTGCTGCGGTAGAGGTCGGCCGTGGACTCGGAGATCATCGCCGGGAGATAGGCCTGGCCCGTGAGCGCCGAGGTGTCGACGTAATCGAAGACGAACCCGAAGTTGCGCTGGAGACGGCGGCTCCGGAACTGCGGCCTGATGTTCGTGAGGTCCAGCTCCATCTTGGTGTAGGTGCGGCAGCTGTACGTGTCGTACCGCTCGGGGTCGTTCAGCGGCTTGTTGCGGATCACGCCGTCGAGAATGGGGTAGGCGGGGTTTTCGCCGGGGGTGATGACCACCTGCCCGATGCCGAACTCCACGGCTTCGAGGGCGAAATCCACGTGGTTGAAGGTCCCGGGCGTCAGCGGCAGGGTCCGTGTGGCGTAACCGACCATCGAGGCCTGCACGCGGCTCACGGTGTCGCGGGTTTCGAGGGCGTAGATTCCCTGCTCGTCGGTGGTGATTCCCGTCGTGGTTCCGGGGAATACGACGCTGACGAATTGCAGGGGCTTTCCGTCCGCGGCGTCGGTCACCTGCCCGCGCACGCGCGTGGTCTGCGCCGAAGCGCCTGCGGCCCAGAGAAGTCCTGCCAGAAATATGAGTGTCCGTTGCGCCATGATCGGGCAAATGTAGCAAAAATGCACACATTCGGGTAATTTAAACTACCTTTGCGGCAGATAAGAAGATAAAGGGAACAATATGGCACATCCCAAAGTCGAAAAGACGAATGCCGCGCGGCTGCTCGACCGCGCGAAGATCGCATACGAACTGGTTCCGTACCGGGTGGACGAAGAGCACCTCGCCGCGACGCACGTCGCCGAACAGCTGGGCGAGGATATAGAGACCGTTTTCAAGACCCTCGTTCTGAAGGGCGACCGCACGGGCTATTTCGTCTGCGTCGTGCCCGGCGACCACGAAGTGGACCTGAAAGCCGCGGCGAAGATCTCCGCCAACAAGAAGGCCGATCTGATTCCGATGAAGGAGCTGCTGCCCGTGACGGGCTACATCCGCGGGGGCTGTTCGCCGATCGGCATGAAAAAGGCCTTTCCGACCTACATCCACGCCACGGCTGCCGGCCTGCCTTTCATCTATGTCAGTGCGGGGGTGCGGGGTCTGCAACTCAAGGTCGCCCCTTCGGACCTGGCGGCCTGCGTCCGGGCGACGTTCGCCGAGATCAGCCGCAAAGGGTAGGTTTGATAAATACGGAGTTTTTCGTGGTTTTTTCTGAACGGAGTTATCGCATCTGCTTCCCGCCGCCACAAGCGGAGACTGATCCCGACTCGATGCCGCAGCCGTGAAACGCAGGGCGGCCTAAAAGCGCGAGCGGAGGGGGCGGTTTGTTTACAAACCCGCGAATAGTCGCCCGGAGCCAGCGTTAGGCCGCCCAAAGTAGGCGAAGGCATCTGTCGGAGAGTTTTTGGTACTTTTTGCGATCAAAAAGTACATAAGCCCCGGATCGTGAAACGATCCGAAAATATGCGTCTACCGCCCGGTATACATTTCCTGATAGTACCGCTCGTATTCCCCCGAGGTGATGTCGTCCATCCACTCCTGGTTGGCGAGGTACCACCGCACGGTCTTCTCGATGCCCTCCTCGAATTGCAGCGAAGGTTCCCAGCCCAGCTCCTCCTTGAGTTTGCGCGAGTCGATGGCGTAGCGCAGGTCGTGCCCGGCCCGGTCGGTGACGTAGGTGATCAGCTTCTCCGAAGCCCCTTCGGGCCGTCCCAGCAGGCGGTCCACCGTCCGGATGATCACCCGGATCAGGTCGATGTTCCGCCACTCGTTGAAACCGCCGATGTTGTACGTCTCGCCGTCGCGTCCCCGGTGGAATATCGTGTCGATGGCCCGGGCGTGGTCCTCGACGTAGAGCCAGTCGCGGACGTTTTCGCCCCGGCCGTAGACCGGCAGCGGCTTTTCGTGGCGGATGTTGTTGATGAACAGCGGTATGAGCTTCTCGGGAAACTGATAAGGCCCGTAGTTGTTCGAACAGTTCGTCACCACGGCCGGGAATCCGTACGTGTCGTGGAACGCCCGTACGAAATGGTCCGACGAGGCTTTCGACGCCGAGTAGGGCGAGTGGGGGTCGTAGCGGGTCTGCTCGGTGAAGAGCGTCCCGTCGAACGGCAAGGCCCCGTAGACCTCGTCGGTCGAGATGTGGTGGAAGCGTCTGCCTTCCCATGTGCCGTTCCAATGCTCCCGTGCGGCCTGCAACAGCGTCAGCGTCCCCATCACGTTGGTCCGCGCGAAAGTGAACGGATCGCGGATCGAGCGGTCGACGTGGCTTTCGGCCGCGAGATGGATCACCCCGTCTATGTCGTACTCCGCGAAGAGGCTGCGCATGGCGTCGTAGTCGCAGATGTCGCCTTTGACGAACGTGTAGTTCGGACGGTTCTCGACGTCCCGCAGGTTCGCGAGGTTGCCGGCGTAGGTCAGGCGGTCGAGGTTTATGATCCGATAGTCGGGGTATTTCCCGACGAACAGCCGCACGACGTGCGAGCCGATGAATCCGGCGCCGCCGGTGATCAGGATATTGCGTTTCATCGCAGCATGTTTTTCAGACAGTAGAGCATCGACTCCCGCCAGTGGGGGATTTCCAGCCCGAACGTCTCTTTGATTTTGCTTTTGTCCAGCACCGAGTAGGCCGGGCGGGCGGCCTTGGTCGGGAATTCCGCCGTGCGGCAGGGGCGGATGCGGCATTTGTCGTGCCCGGCGGCGGCGGCGATCTCCGCGGCGAAGTCGTACCACGACGCCACGCCCTCGTTCGAAAAGTGGTAGAGGCCCTCGTTTCCGGCGAAATAGCCGCCCTCGACGATCGAGAAGATCGTCATGGCCAGGTCCCCGGCGTAGGTCGGGGTCCCCGCCTGATCGAAGACCACGTTCAGACGCTCCTTTTCGGCCGTCAGCCGGAGCATCGTTTTCAGGAAGTTGTTCCCGTATTCGGAATAGAGCCACGCCGTGCGGAAGGTCAGGTATTTGCACCCCGACTCCGCGACGGCCCGCTCCCCGGCGAGTTTCGTGCGCCCGTAGACGCCCAGCGGTGCGGTCGGGGCGTCTTCCGTGTAGGGCAGGTGTGCCGTGCCGTCGAAGACATAGTCCGTCGAGACGTGGATCAGCGTCGCGCCGTTCGCCTCCGCGGCCCGGGCGAGGTTCTCCGCCGCCCCGCGGTTCAGCCGGTCGGCCGCCTCCTCGTCCTCCTCGGCGCGCTCCACGTTGGTGTAGGCCGCGCAGTTCACGATCACTTCGGCGCGGGTCTGCGCCACGGCCTGCCGGACGGCCCCGGCGTCGGTGACGTTGAGTTCCGCCACGTCGGTAAAGGTGTAGTTGTTGGGCGACACGGCGCTCAGCCGCTGTATTTCACGGCCCAACTGGCCGTTGGCGCCCGTTACGAGTATGTTCATGGTCTGTCGTATTCGAAAAGTTCCGGTGCGTCGGCCAGCTGCGGGTGCCGGCGGTCTTTCTCCGAGAGGAGTATTTCGCCGGCCGGAAGCCGCCAGTCGATCGCGAGCGCGGGGTCGTCCCACGCAATGCCGCCCTCGCTGCCGGGGGCGTAGTAGTTGTCGCATTTGTATTGGAAGACGGCCTCGTCGCTCAACACGGCGAATCCGTGGGCGAATCCGCGGGGGATGAACAGCTGCCGCTTGTTCTCTCCGTCGAGCAGCGCGGCGACGTGCCGTCCGAAGGTCGGCGATCCGCGGCGGATGTCCACCGCCACGTCGAGCACGCGGCCCCTGACCACGCTCACCAGCTTCGCCTGGGCGTATTCCCCCTTCTGGAAATGCAGTCCCCGGACCACTCCGTAGCGCGATTTCGACTCGTTGTCCTGCACGAACCGCACCGGCCCGACCAGTTCGTCGAACTGCCGCTGCGAGAAACGCTCCATAAAATAACCCCTTGCGTCCCCGAACACCTCCGGTTCGAGAAGCACCACGCCGGGGATCTCCGTTTTTATCGCTTTCATCGTTTCGATTCTTCGATTACCTTCAACAGATACCGTCCGTACTGGTTCTTGAGCATCTGCCCGGCCAGTGCGCGCATCTTCTCCTCCGTGATCCAGCCGTTGCGGTAGGCGATGCCTTCGAGGCAGGCGATTTTCAGCCCCTGCCGCTTCTCGATCACCTCCACGAAGATCGAGGCTTCGGCCAGCGAGTCGTGCGTGCCCGTGTCGAGCCATGCGAATCCCCGCTGGAGGGTCTGTACTTTCAACGCTCCGCCGGCGAGAAACGCCTGGTTCACCGAGGTGATCTCCAGTTCGCCGCGCGCCGAGGGACGGATGGATTTGGCCACCTCCACGACCTTGTTGGGGTAGAAGTACAGCCCCACCACGGCGTAGTTCGACTTCGGATGCGCAGGCTTCTCCTCGATCGAGAGGCAGTTGCCCGCGGCGTCGAACTCCGCGACGCCGTACCGCTCGGGGTCCTCGACCCGGTAGCCGAAGATCGTCGCCTTGCCCGCTTCCTCCGCGCTGCGCACGGCCTCCCGGAGCATGCCCGTGAAGCCCGCTCCGTGGAAGATATTGTCGCCCAGCACCAGACAGACCGAATCGCCGCCGATGAACTCCTCGCCGATCAGAAACGCCTGCGCCAGTCCGTCGGGCGAGGGCTGTTCGGCGTACTCGATGCTTACGCCGTAGTCCGAGCCGTCGCCCAGCAGCCGCCGGAATCCCGGGAGGTCGGCCGGCGTCGAGATCACGAGTATCTCGCGGATGCCGGCCAGCATCAACGCCGAAATCGGATAATAAATCATGGGCTTGTCATAAATGGGCAGCAGTTGCTTGCTCACACCTTTCGTGATGGGATACAGGCGCGTGCCCGAGCCTCCGGCTAATACGATACCTTTCATTTTCTTGCGTCGTTGACGTCGCCCGCGGGCCTTTTCTCCGGGTCTTCGGGCGGATAATTTCGATCGAAGGTACGGTTTTTTTGCGAAAATCCGATCTCCGTGCCTGTTTTTTTGCAAAGTATCGCTATCTTTACCGGGACTAATTCAAACCATAGACAGTATGATTCTCGACGATAAACTTCTGGACGAAGTGACCGCCCGGGCGAAGACGAGCGAACGCCTGCGGATGAATTTCAACCTTCACGACTCGCTCGACGCCAAGGCCCAGCGTCTGCTCAACGCCCTGGAGCCGGGCACGGTGCTGCCCGTGCACCGCCATCCCCACACGGATGAAACCTATGTCATCCTGCGCGGCCGCTTCGACGTGATTTTCTGCGACGAGCACGGCCGCCAGACGCAGCGTTTCGCGCTCGACCCGCTGAAAGGCGTCTACGGCATCCACGTCCCCAAAGGGCAGTGGCACACGCTGGAGGTTCTCGAAAGCGGCACGGTGCTGTTCGAGGTCAAGGACGGTCCCTATGCGCCGTTGGCGCCGGAGGACATGGTGCGATGACGCGGGCTGCCGAACGACTGTTCGCCCTCGTGCGGGCGACGCTGCGCAACCGTATGGACGACGCATCGCTGTTCGAGGGGACCGACGCGGCGCAGTGGCGTGAAATCTACGACCTCTCCTCGGTGCAGGGCGTGCTGGCCCAGGCGTGGGACGGGATGCAGCTCCTGCCCGAAGCGATGCGGCCGCCCAGGGCGCTGCGCCTGCAATGGGCCGTCAACGTCGAACGGATCGAAAAGGTCTACCGCCGGCAGGAGCGGGCCATCGCCCGCCTCGCGGCGTTCTACCGCGAGCATGCGATCCCGATGATGCTGCTCAAGGGCTACGGCTTGAGCCTTTTCTATCCCGTTCCGGAACACCGTCCCTGCGGGGACATCGACATCTGGCTTTTCGGGCGTCAGCCCGAGGCCGACAAGCTGGTCGCCCGGGAGTGGGGCGTTCCGGTCGACGTGCACAAGGAGCACCACACGACGTTCGACGTCGACGGCATCATGGTCGAGAACCATTACGACTTTGTCAATAAGGAGACGCACGCCTCCAACGCGCGTCTCGAACGGCTGTTCAAGCAGTATGCCGCGCAGCCCGGCGAGTCGGTCGCCGTTGCGGGCGTAGCCGTCTACCTGCCTTCGGAGCAGCTCAACGCCCTGTTCCTGCTGCGCCATGCCGCCGTGCATTTCGCGGCGATCAACATCGGCCTGCGGCATGTTCTGGACTGGTGCGTCTTCGTCGCGCACTGCCACGACCGGATCGACTGGCCGGCTCTGTACGCCGTGGCCCGGGAGACCCGGATGGTCGGGTTCCTGAACTGCCTCAACGCCCTCTGCGTCGACTGCCTGGGGCTGGAGGCCCCGTCGCTCCCGGATTTCGAACGCGACGCCGAACTCGAAAAGCGGGTGCTGGACGAAATCCTCTCCCCGGCGTTCTCCGGCGAGCAGCCCGAAGGGTTGCTGCGCGTGGTCCGGTTCAAGACCCGCCGCTGGTGGGCGAACCGCTGGAAACACCGGCTGGTCTTCGACGAGGGTCTTGCCGGCGCCTTCGTGCGTTCAGTCTGGGCGCATCTGAAACGTCCGCAGTCGATCGCCGGGTAACCGTCTTGTCGGGGACCAATCCAGGATTTGGTTGTACCGGTGAATTTTGCCGTCGGCCTCCGGAACGCTGTGTTCGAAAGCCGTGTCCGTTTCCCAGCCTTGCATCTTGTCCTTTTCCGAAAGGAGTTTTACAATGCCGGAATCGTATCCTCCGGGAGCCGGAAATCCGCCCTGCAAATTTTTTAAAACGAGCGTATGGTATAACGAGGAGGTTGTGTTGCAGCCGGTTTGCCGATTGCCGGTGATGAGTCTGCGCCGGGTCAGCAACCGCCGGATTTGACCGAGTCCGTGATTTTGCCATTCGGAGACCGCTTTTTGTATCTCGTCGGAAGTGAATTTCCAATGGCACTTATGCGGGGCGGTGAAAGAGCATTGTTGATTCCGCATTTGTCGTTCCCAATAATTCCGGCTTTTGCCGTCACCCCATTTTTTGGTTGCCAGGCTCAAAGCCTGGTGCGAGTAGATTTTTGTATCACGGATTGATTTCGTTCGTTCCGATAGCATGTCCGATCGCCACAAATAAGCGTATTTCCGACAGTATTCCTCCGAATCCTGCTTCGTGTAATTGAATGAATAGAGGTTGGCTTTCAGTTTTTCGCCTTCGTCCAAATGCAGCGAAAACGCCTTTTGATTTCCAGGTCGGTCGAATGGTTGCAGTCCGATGGCTTTTAGCTTCGAGGTGAATAGGTTCTCCAATTTCTTCGGAGAGTAATCCGTATAGGAGAATACGTTTATCGCGTAAAGGTAACCGATGTATTCCCGTTCTTGGCTTTTGGCGGTATAACGGTCGTTTCGCGGGTCGTAATCGCACATGGCAAAAAACAGGGCTATGTCCGGATCGACCGTCAGGTCCAAAATGTCGGTTTGCAGCCCGTAGTGTTGCGCAAGACCGAGATAATCGATACTGAATTTTTGCTGCCTGAAGTACTGAACGGCGGGCAGTTCTTCGGCCATAAGTTGGAATTCGGCGCATTTGAGCCGCTGTTCGAAGATTTCACCGGGCGTTTTTCGCCTGCGATACAATGTAGGCGCACAGTCTTTGTAAAAAGCATTCTGGCCCCGAAAAAGAAAGGCGTAGTCAGAGGCTGTGGGCAGCAATATGTATGAATTGCCGGAGGCCTGAATGATTTCGAATTTATCCGTCGGCGGTGCGAACGGCCCGGTTTCGAATTCCGATGACCGGGCATGCAGATAACGGTGCATATCCTGCTTTAGCCGACCGATCGTGTCGTAATGCTGTTGAGGGGGTATCGAACACCAGGGTATTCGAATCAAGTCGTCGGAGATCATCGGACAATAATTGAATGCAAACGAAAAAAGGAAGGCCTCGACCTTCCTTTCTCTGGTGATCCCGCTGGGGCTCGAACCCAGGACCCCAACATTAAAAGTGTTGTGCTCTACCAGCTGAGCTACGGAATCTCCGTGTGCCAAAATGGGAATCGTTTCCGTTTTGGTGGTGCAAATGTACGGATTTATTTTTAAAATCCAATACCCGGCCTGCAAATTTTGCGCAAAAGTGTGTTTTTTGCCTTTCCGGCTGCCGGATGCCGCCTGCAGGCGATAGGCGTCCGGGCATCTTCCGGCGGTTTCGGCCGGCCGGGATCGTGAAATTTGGCGCGCGGATTTTGTTTTGCCGAAATAAAAGGATATTTTTGTAGGCGTTAAGATGAAATCTAACTTTTAAAACCGAATAATTCTATGTGTAAAGCGCTGATAATCGGAGCCGGCGGCGTCGGAACGGTGGTGACGCAGAAAATCGCGGCCAATCCCGTCTTCACGGACGTGATGCTGGCCAGCCGTACCAAATCCAAATGCGACGCCGTTGCGGCCGCCATCGGCGGCAACCGCGTGAAGACCGCCGAGGTCGACGCCGACAGCGTGCCGCAGCTGTGCGAACTGTTCCGCGCGTTCAAACCCGACATCGTGGTCAACGTGGCGCTTCCGTACCAGGATCTCACGATCATGGACGCCTGCCTCGAATGCGGCTGCAACTACCTCGATACGGCCAACTACGAGCCGAAGGACGAGGCGCATTTCGAATACTCGTGGCAGTGGGCCTATCAGGACCGCTTCAAGGCCGCGGGACTCACGGCGATCCTCGGCTGCGGTTTCGACCCGGGCGTGACGGCCATCTTCACGGCCTATGCCGCCAAGCACCATTTCGACGAAATCCACTACCTCGACATCGTCGACTGCAACGCCGGCAACCACGGCATGGCTTTCGCCACGAACTTCAACCCCGAGATCAACATCCGCGAGGTGACCCAGAAAGGGCGTTATTACGAGAACGGAGAGTGGGTGGTGACCGAGCCGCACGAGATCCACAAGCCGCTCAATTATCCGGGCATCGGCGAGCGCGAGTCGTACGTCATCTACCACGAGGAGTTGGAGTCGCTCGTGAAGAACTATCCCACGATCCGGCGTGCGCGCTTCTGGATGACCTTCGGCCAGGAGTACCTGACGCACCTGCGCGTGATCCAGAACATCGGCATGGCGCGTATCGACCCGATCATCTACAACGGCGTCGAGATCGTCCCGATCCAGTTCCTCAAGGCGGTTCTTCCCGATCCCAAGTCGCTGGGCGCCAACTATCACGGCCAGACCTCGATCGGCTGCCGCATCAAGGGCCTGAAGGACGGCAAGGAGCGCACCTACTATATCTATAACAACTGCGACCACGAACAAGCTTTCAAGGAGACCGGCACGCAGGCCGTGTCGTTCACCACGGGCGTTCCGGCGGCTTTGGGCGCTTCGATGTGGGCCAAGGGCCTCTGGCGCGGCGCCGGCGTGTTCAACGTCGAGGAGTTCGATCCCGATCCGTTCCTCGCCGAGCTGGGCGAGCAGGGCCTGCCGTGGCACGAGCTGTTCGATGTGAATCTCGAAGTGTAGGTTTTTGAAGATTGCGGCGCAGATGCCGCACATCCCTCAAAATCCCCGGATGGATAGTGCCGAAGTACGTCCCATCCGGGGATTTTTCACGATGCACGACAGATGCACCGCACCGATCGAAAACCGCAGAGGGATTTTCCGCTCCTCCAAAATCAAAACTGTCGTATCGTTTTCCGCAGAACCGCTTTTCCCGAAATGCCCCTGCCGGCGACCGGCTCCGATGCTTATTTCCGGACCGGGTTTCGCAAGCGATAAGTATAAATGCGTATTTTCCCGAAAACCAAGCCTGCGCAGCGTGGTTTTCAGGAGGTTTTTGCTACTTTTGCAACTGTTTTGGACGTTTTCGTTGAGCGAGGGCAGAGCCGGGCTTGCCCGGATTATGCCGAGCGGAGAAAACGAAGGATGAAATCCAACTAAAAACAATTCGATGATTGACTTTCTGAAACTGCCTTCACCGTGCTACGTCCTCGACGAGGAGCTGCTGGACCGGAACCTGGCGACTGTCGACCGTGTGCGCCGGGAATCGGGCGCCGAAATTATCGTCGCCCTGAAGGCCTGCGCCATGTGGAGCATTTTTCCCGAGCTGGCGAAGCATTCCGACGGTGCGACTGCAAGTTCCGCTGCCGAGGCGCGTCTCGTTTTCGAGGAGTTCGGGCGTCCCGCCCACACCTACGCCCCGGTCTACACGGACTCCAATATCGACGAAATCCTCAATTGCAGCGATCATATCACGTTCAATTCGCTGTCGCAGTTCCGCCGCTTCGGCCAGAAAGCCCTTATCAACGGCATTTCCTGCGGCCTGCGGATCAACCCGCAGTATTCGCCCGTCGAGACGGACCTCTACAACCCCTGCGTCCCCGGCTCGCGGCTGGGCGTCACGGCCGAACAGCTGGCGGCGCACGGCGGACTTCCGGCGGGTGTCGAGGGGCTGCATTTCCACGTCCTCTGCGAATCGCGCCCGGAGCATCTGCAAAAGGCGCTGGAGGCCGTCGAGACGCATTTTGGAGCGTATCTCGACCGGATCAAATGGCTCAACATGGGCGGCGGCCACCTGATGACGGCCTCGTGGTATGACTGCGACCGCCTGATCGCCCTGCTGAAGGCGTTCAGGTCCCGCCATCCGAACCTGCGGCTGATTCTCGAACCCGGCAGCGCCTTCACGTGGCGCACGGGCTTTCTGGTTTCGACCGTCGAGGACATCGTGGAGAACGGCGGGGTGACGACGGCGATGCTCGACGTGTCGTTCGCCTGCCACATGCCCGACTGCCTCGAAATGCCCTACAAACCCGCCGTCATCGGAGCGCATGAACCTGCCGACGGCGAAAAGCGCTGGCGCATGGGCGGCACGAGCTGCCTTGCGGGCGACTACTGCGGCGACTGGGCTTTCGACCGCGAGCTGAAGGTGGGGGAGCGCGTCGTCTTCGAGGACATGATCCACTACACGATGGTCAAGACCACGATGTTCAACGGCGTACACCATCCGTCCATCGTCATCGCGCGCCGCGACGGCCGCACCGACGTCATCCGCGAATTCGGCTACGAGGACTTCCGGAACCGCATGTCATAGACAATATTGAATTCAGATATACGAAACCTCTTCATGGAAAATTTCACACCTACCCCCTACACGTTGGAATGCATCGCCACGGGCCGCGAATTCGAAGACGCCGGCTGGATGCTTGCCGACCCGCAGTGCAAGGAGCCTTCGCTCGTGCGCACCAAATACGCCCGCAAACAGATCGACGTGAAACCCGCCGACTGGGGCCTGTACCGTTTCTCGGACTGGATGCCCGTGCGGCGTATCCTCAAAGGTTCGTCGGCTCCCGTGACCTATAAGAGCAAGGGCCTCGCCGCGCACCTCGGGCTGGAAAACCTCTGGATCACCTTCAACGGCTGGTATCCGGCCATCGGGGCCACGATGTCGACCTGCTCGTTCAAGGAGACCGAGGCCTATTCGGTCTGCGGCCGCGCCGCTGCCGACGAACGGCGCGTGCTGGTGGTGGCTTCGGCCGGAAACACCGCCCGGGCCTTCGCCAAGGTCTGCTCGGACAATAACATCAGGCTGCTGCTCTCGGTTCCCTACGACAATATCGGCGCGCTGTGGTTCGACCAGCCGCTGAACCCCTGCGTGAAACTCATTTCGTGCGAGAAGGGCGGCGACTATTTCGACGCCATCCATTTGAGCGACATCGCGCTGAAAAGCCCCGGCTTCTACGCCGAGGGCGGCGCCAAGAACGTCGCGCGCCGCGACGGCATGGCCTGCACGGTCCTTTCGGCCGTGACGACCATCGGCCGCATTCCCGACTACTATTTCCAGGCCGTGGGCAGCGGCACGGGCGCCATTGCCGCCTGGGAGGCCAACATGCGTCTGGTGGAGGACGGCCGCTTCGGGCGGAATACGATGAAGCTGATGGTGGCGCAGAACGCCCCGTTCGTCCCGATGTACGACGCCTGGCAGGCGGCATCGCGCAAGCTGCTGCCTTACGACGACGACAAGGCGCGCCGCGACGCGGAGATCATCGACGCCAAGGTGCTTTCGAACCGCCGTCCGCCTTACAGCGTCACGGGCGGTCTTTTCGATGCGCTGAAAGCCACCGGCGGCGAGGTTTTCGTGGCCACGAACGCCATGGCGCGCAAGGCCCGCAAGCTGTTCCACGAACTCGAAGGCGTCGACATCTATTCGGCGGCGGGCGTTGCGCTGGCGTCGCTCGTCAATGCCGTGAACGCGGGTAAAATCGAGAAGGACGCCACCGTCATGCTCAATGTCACGGGCGGCGGCGAGGAGCACTTCAAGGAGGGCAAGGAGCTGTGGTATCTCAAGCCGAGCCACGTCTTCCCGTTCGAACCCGACGAAAACGACGTCGTGGAGAAGGTCGAGGCGCTGTTCAACTGATCCGTTAAATGACCGGGCTTATGAAAAAGGGAATCATTGCCTTAACCGTATCGTTCCTCGCTGTTTCCGCAGCCGCACAGCAGCCGGTTTCCGCCGACCGTTTCGCCGATGCCGTGAACCATTGGAACGAGGAGCACGGTGCGCAGACCTACGAGCGTTATAAGCCCGACCGGTTCCGTGAAATCGCCGACAACATCGTCGCCTACCAGAACGCCGACGGCGGCTGGCCCAAGAACCTCGACATGCTGGCCCGGCTCGACCCCGACTCGGTGAAGGCGGCCCTCAAGCCGCGCCACCGCCTCTCGACGCTCGACAACGCCAATGTCTATACGCAGGTCGAGTATCTTTCGAACGTCTACCTGCTGACGGGGGACACCCTCTACCGCAATTCGGCCCGCCGGGGCATGGAGTACATGCTCTCGGCGCAGTACCCCAACGGGGGCTGGCGGGGCTGGGACGCCGACGCCGTGACGTTCAACGACGGCATCATCTACGGCGTGCTTTCGACGTGGAACGAGGTCCTCTCCGGAAAACCCCACTATGCGTGGGTCGGCGATGACCTGAAAGCCCGTATCCGGGCCTCGTGGGACCGGGGCATCGACCTGATTCTCAAAACCCAGTGGGTGCAGGACGGCGTGAAGACCGTCTGGGCGCAGCAGTACGACCACGAGACGCTGCAACCCGTGAAGGCCCGGGCTTATGAACTCCCCGCGCTGTCGGCCGGCGAGAGCGCCGACATCACGATGCTGCTCATGCGTATCAAAAACCCCTCGCCCGAGGTCGTCGAGGCGGTCGAGTCCGCGGCCGCATGGTTCGACCGGACGAAAATCACGGGTAAAAAGGTCGTGACGGTTCCGGTGCCCGAGGGGCTGGCGGAGGACCGGAAGATCCGGAAAGACCGGGTCGTGGTCGACGATCCCGAAGCCGCGCCCATGTGGCCGCGTTACAGCGAATTGTCCGACAACCGCCCCTTCTTCACCACGCGCGAGGGGAAGAAGGTCTACGACCTGCGCGAAGTCCCCGCCGAACGGCGCGTGGGCTACTCGTGGTACGGTACGTGGGGCAACAAGGTGCTGAAAAAATATCCCGAATGGCTTCGCCGCCTGACGGAGAAAAAGTGACGGAGCCATGCGGCGCAGATTCGCCGCATGCGTTCTTTTTCGGAAACGGGCCGTTGCGGTCCGTTTTTTTATTACCTTTGCGGGGCCGAACCGGAAGCCAGTGCAGCCGGACCCGGTTCGGACGTTTTTTCACTTTTAACCCAAATTTCAAACAAATGGAAAACATCCAAACAAAGCAGTACCCCTGCTTCAAGCGTTGGAGTCGCAAAAACTGGTCGGTTTTTGCCAGCCTCCACCGTTATGTGACTATCGGGGTCCTCTCTGTCGGGATGTCGATCCTGCTGCTTGCGACGCAAGGTGCGTCCGCGCAGACTGCCGACACGACCGCTGTCCTCAAGACATTGCGGATACGGGAAGTCGGCGTCACCGGGAGTCAGACGGCTCCCGCGCGCAACGCCCAGTCGCACACCCCGCTTTTCGACCGGAAAGCCCAGGCCCCGGCGCCTGTCCAGACTCTGGAAGCCGCCCTGCGCCTTGCTCCTTCGGTCGATGTCCGCGAACGCGGAGGCAAGGGAACGCAGGCCGACATCTTCATCCGGGGAGGCTCTTTCGACCAGACCATGGTCCTTCTCAACGGCATTGATTTCACCGATGCCCGCACTGGGCATCAGTCCCACGCGCTGCCCGTCGACCTCGACTGCATTTCGGCCGTCGAACTGATCGACGGCGTTCCGGGCGTCGGAGCCTACGCCGGTGCGGTGAACATCCGCACCGCGCCGCTGCGGCCCACCTACCTGCGTCTCGAAGCCTCGGGCGGCCAGTACGGCTATGGCTACGGGAATCTTTCGGGCGCGGTGAGTGCGGGACGCTTCTCGGTGCTCGGCGCGGCTTCGTACCGCCGCAGCGACGGCTACCGGCACAATACCGATTTCTCCAACTACAACGCATTCGTACGGGCGACCTACGACGGCGGGCGGGCCGGGTTCTTCGACTTGCAGGCCGGGTGGCAGGACCGCGATTTCGGCTCCAACGGTTTCTATGCGGCCTACAATCCCGACCAGTGGGAGCATACCGCCACGGCCCTGGGGTCGCTGCGGTGGCTGAAAACCGCAGGCCGCTTTTCGCTGGGGGCCGCCGCGAGCTACCGCAAGAACTTCGACCGCTACGACTGGACGCGCGGCACGGCGATGAACCGCCACAACACGGACAATGTCGGAGCGAAGCTCTGGGCCGACTGCGACTGGGCGGCGGGCGTTACCACCGTGGGCGGAGACTATGCTTTCAACCACATTTACAGCACCAATCTGGGTGACAAGCTTTCGGTTCCCGAAGGCCATTACACCCATGCCAAGGCGCGCCACACGGGCAACCTGTGGCTGCGGCACGCCAAGCGGTGGCGGCATTTCGACGCGGCGGCTTCGGCGGGCGTGAGCCTCACGCCCTACGGCACTTCGGCCCTGTGGAGCCTTTCGGCGGGCTATGCCCCCGCGGCCGGGCTGCGCCTCGAAGCCGGGGCGTGGCAGTCGATGCGCCTGCCGACCTTCACGGACCTCTACTACACCTCCCCGGCGCAGATCAACAACCTCGATCTTACGCCGGAACACGCAGTCACATACCGACTTGGCATGGATTACCTCAAGCGGAGCTGGAACCTTTCGGCGCAAGCCTATTACCGCTCCGGGCGCGACATCATCGACTGGGTCTGGCGCGAGGACATGGGCAGCAAGTGGCATTCCGAACAGACGAGCAGCCTCGATACCTTCGGGATCGAACTCGCGGGCGGCTATACGGTTTCGGAAGGCTTCCTGCGCCGCGTGACGCTCTCGTACGGCTACATCACGACCGACCGGAACGCGGACGTCATCGCCAAAAGCGCGATGGATTTCATGCGTCACAAGGCGGCATTGGCCGTGGAGGTGCATTTCCTGCGGCGGATGTCGCTTGCGCTGACCGGCTCGGTCTACGACCGCAACGGCAGCTATACGCATTACCCCGAACCGGGCAACGCCTCCCTTAACGAAGAACGCGACTACAAGCCCTATTTCCTGCTCGACGGACGTCTCCAGTGGGAGAAGGGCATCTGCCGCCTCTACGTCGACGCCACGAACATCACCGACACGCGCTACTGCGACATCGGCGGAATCCGCCTGCCGGGTTTCTGGTGTACGGGCGGGGTGACGCTGACCATCGGCAAATAACCTCTCTTTTCCGGGACCGGGGCGCTTCCGCCCCCGGATTTCGGTCCGGCTGCAATCCTGGCCCGGTGCATTTGTGCACCGGGCCTTTCTGTTTTTCGCAAAAAGCCGCCTGTTTTGTTACGGTTTTTTCGGATTTCTCCCGATTATTATTTATCTTTGAAGTATAAGAATTTAAATGCGACGATCCTATGTCCCAAAGAATCATTGAATGCGTTCCCAATTTCAGCGAGGGACGCGATAAGGCCGTGATCCGGCAAATCACCGCGGCCATCGAGGCCTCCGGGGGCGTCAAACTGCTCGACGTGGACCCCGGCGAGGCGACCAACCGCACGGTCGTGACCTTCGTCGGCGAACCCGAAGCGGTCGTCGAGGCCGCTTTTGCCGGGGTGAAGCGGGCGGCCGAACTGATCGACATGCGCCGCCACAAGGGGGCGCATCCCCGCATGGGGGCCACCGACGTGCTGCCGCTGATACCGATTGCGGGCGTCACGCTTGCGGAGTGCGCCGAACTGGCGCGCGCGCTGGCCCGGCGTATCGCCGACGAACTGCGCATCCCGACCTATTGCTACGAGGCTGCGGCCTTTGCGCCCGAACGGAAAAACCTCGCCGTGTGCCGCGCCGGGGAGTACGAGGCCCTGCCCGAGAAACTGGCGCACACGGCATCCGCGCCCGATTTCGGGGTGCGTCCCTTCGACGAGGGGGTTGCCCGCACGGGAGCCACGACCGTCGGGGCGCGCGACTTCCTGATCGCCGTGAATTTCAACCTGAACACCACCTCCACGCGCCGCGCCAACGCCATCGCCTTCGACGTGCGCGAAAAGGGGCGTCCCGTCCGCGAGGGCAACCCCATCACGGGCAGGGTGGTGAAGGATGCCGCGGGAAATCCCGTGATGCAGCCCGGAACGCTTCCGGCCACGAAGGCCATCGGCTGGTTCATCGAGGAGTACGGCATCGCGCAGGTCTCGATGAACATCACCGACATCTCCCGGACGCCGCTCCACGCGGCTTTCGACGAGGTGTGCCGCAAGGCCGACGCCCGCGGCGTGCGCGTCACGGGGACCGAAATCGTGGGGCTGGTTCCGAAACGGGCTTTGGTCGAAGCCGGCAAATACTTCCTCCGCAAGCAGCGTCGCTCGACGGGCGTCGCCGAGGAGGAGATCGTCCGCATTGCCGTCAAGTCGATGGGATTGGACGACCTGAAGCCGTTCGATCCTGCCGAGAAGGTGATCGAGTACCTGCTTGAAGCGGAGGTTCCGAAGAAGCGGCTTATCGACATGACCTGCAAGGCGTTCGCCGAAGAGACGGCGAGCGAATCTCCCGCTCCGGGCGGCGGCTCGATCGCGGCCTACATGGGTGCGCTGGGCGCGGCCCTCGGGACGATGGTCGCCAACCTCTCGTCGCACAAGGCGGGGTGGGACGACCGCTGGGAGGAGTTTTCCGACTGGGCCGAACGGGGGCAGGCCGTTCTTGCGGAGCTTCTGCACCTCGTGGACGAGGACACGGCGGCGTTCAACCGCATCATGGCGGTTTTCGCCATGCCCAAGTCGACCGACGAGGAGAAGGCGGCGCGCAGCGCCGCGTTGCAGGAGGCGACGCTCTATGCCACGGAGGTTCCTCTGCGGACGATGAAGGCCGCCTCGCGGGTTTTTGAAATCGTGCGCGCCATGGCCTCGGAGGGCAACCCCAATTCGGTCTCCGACGCCGGCGTGGGTGCGCTGGCGGCCCGCAGCGCGGTGCTGGGGGCGTGCCTCAATGTGAAGATCAACGCCGCGGGGCTGAAGGACCGTGCCGTGGCCGATGCGCTGATCGCCGAGGCCGAGGCGCTGGCCGCCGAAGCCGTGCGTCTCGAAGCGGAGGTCTTGCAGATCGTCGAATCTAAAATCGGATAATATGACACGCGAAGAGTTTCAGAACGACATTCGCGCGGGTATTCCCGACCGGCTGCCCGCCGCGAAACCCTATGACAAACGGATCAACCATGCGCCCAAACGCAAGGACATCCTTTCGGACGAGGAGAAGGCGCTGGCCCTGAAAAACGCCCTGCGCTATTTTCCGGTCAGGCACCACGCCGTGCTGGCGAAGGAGTTCGCCGAGGAGCTGCGCCGCTACGGCCGTATCTATATGTACCGCCTGCGTCCCGACTACGAGATGCACGCGCGTCCGATCGGCGAATATCCCGCCCGCTGCCGGCAGGCGGCGGCCATCATGCTGATGATTCAGAACAACCTCGACCCGCGGGTCGCCCAGCATCCCCACGAGCTGATCACCTACGGCGGCAACGGCGCCGTGTTCCAGAACTGGGCGCAGTACCGCCTTGCGATGCAGTATCTTTCGGAAATGACTGAAAATCAAACCTTGGTCATGTATTCCGGGCATCCGCTGGGGCTGTTCCCGTCGCATCCCGACGCCCCGCGCGTGGTGGTTACGAACGGCATGGTGATTCCCAACTACTCGAAACCCGACGACTGGGAGCGGCTCAACGCCCTCGGGGTGTCGCAGTACGGGCAGATGACCGCCGGGTCGTACATGTATATCGGGCCGCAGGGCATCGTCCACGGCACGACGATCACGGTGATGAACGCCGCGCGCAAACGCTTCACGGCCGGCCGCACCGATACGCGCGGGATGCTGTTCGTCTCGTCGGGTCTCGGCGGCATGTCGGGAGCGCAGCCCAAGGCGGGCAATATTTCGGGCGTGGTGTCGGTCGTCGCCGAGATCAACCCCAAGGCGGCGCAGAAACGCCACGAGCAGGGATGGGTCGACGAGCTGCATGAAGCGCTGGATGAGCTGATCCCGCGTATCCGCCAGGCTGTCAAGGCGAAAGAGGTCGTGTCGATGGCCTATGTGGGCAACGTCGTGGACCTCTGGGAGCGGCTGGCCGCGGAGGAGATTCCGGTCGACCTGGGTTCGGACCAGACCTCGCTGCACAACCCCTGGGCGGGCGGTTACTATCCCGTGGGGTTGAGCTACGAGGCGTCGAACAAGATGATGGCCGAGGAGCCGGGGCGTTTTAGAGAGTGTGTGCAGGAGTCGCTGCGGCGGCAGGTAGACGCCATCAACAAATTGACCGACAGGGGAATGTATTTCTTCGACTACGGCAATGCCTTCCTGCTGGAAGCCTCGCGCGCCGGGGCCGCGGTGACGGGCGAGGGCGGACGCTTCCGCTATCCCTCCTACGTGCAGGACATTATGGGACCCATGTTCTTCGACTACGGCTTCGGGCCGTTCCGCTGGGTCTGCACCTCGGGGAAGCCCGAAGACCTCGAAACGACCGACTCTCTGGCCGCCGAAGTGCTGGAGGAGATCCGGAAGACGGCTCCCGACGACATCCGGGGGCAGCTGGACGACAATATCCACTGGATTCGCGAGGCCGGGCGCAACCGGCTGGTCGTCGGGTCGCAGGCGCGCATTCTCTATGCCGACTGCGAAGGGCGCGTGAAGATCGCCGAGGCGTTCAACCGGGCCATCGCCGAGGGCCGCATCACGGCTCCCGTGGTGCTGGGGCGCGACCATCACGACGTTTCGGGAACCGATTCGCCCTACCGCGAGACCTCGAACATCTACGACGGTTCGTGCCTGACGGCCGACATGGCCGTGCAGAACGTCATCGGCGATGCGTTCCGCGGCGCGACGTGGGTTTCGATCCACAACGGAGGCGGCGTGGGCTGGGGCGAGGTGATCAACGGCGGCTTCGGCATGGTGATCGACGGTTCGGAGGATGCCGGCCGCCGCATCCGCGAAATGCTGCTGTGGGACGTCAACAACGGCATCGCGCGCCGCAGCTGGGCGCGTAACGAAGGGGCCGTCGAAGCCATCCGCCGCGAAATGGACCGCACGCCCGGACTGCGTGTGACCCTGCCTGTTTTTGCCGACGAGGAACTTGTCCGCGAGGCGCTGAACGAACAGGGCGGCGCTTCGGATAAATTATGAATTTCGAATTATGAATTTTGAATTGTCATCCATGGAACATCACCATATCACCGCGGAGCACCTTTCGGTCGGGCGCGTCCGCGAAATCCTCGAACGGCGGCTGCCGCTCGCGTTGAGCGACGACGCCCGGGCGCGCATCGTCCGCTGCCGCGAGTACCTCGACCGCAAGATGGAGAACCCCGAGCGGCCGATCTACGGCATCACGACCGGTTTCGGGTCGCTGTGCGATATTTCGGTGGGCAGCGACGAGCTGTCGCGCCTGCAACAGAACCTCGTGATGTCGCACGCCTGCGGAACCGGGGAGCGCGTGCCCTCGGAGATCGTGCGGCTGATTCTGCTGCTCAAGATACAGTCGCTCGCCTACGGCCATTCGGGCGTGCAGCTGGCGACGGTGGAGCGTCTCGTGGAGTTTTTCAACCGCGGCATCCTGCCCGTCGTCTATCAGCAGGGTTCGCTGGGCGCTTCGGGCGATCTCGCGCCGCTGGCACATATGAGCCTGCCGCTGCTGGGGCTGGGCGAGGTGGAGTATAAGGGCGAGGTGCGTCCTTCGGCCGAAGTGCTTGCCGAACTGGGGCTGGAGCCGATCCGGTTGCAGTCGAAAGAGGGCCTTGCGCTGCTGAACGGCACGCAGTTTATGAGCGCCTACGGCGTCTGGTCGCTGATCCACGCCCGGCGGCTGAGCGAGTGGGCCGACCGCATCGGGGCGTTGTCGTTAGACGCCTTCGACGGTCGTATCGAGCCTTTCTGCGACGAGGTGCACCTGATCCGCGCCCACCGGGGGCAGCTCGCCACGGCCCGGAATGTCCGCGGGCTGCTCGAAGGCAGCGAACTGATCGCCCGCCCCAAGCACCACGTGCAGGACCCCTATTCGTTCCGCTGCATGCCGCAGGTTCACGGAGCCTCGAAGGACACGATCGACTATGTGGAGAGCGTGCTGACCACGGAAATCAACTCCACGACGGACAATCCGACGGTCTTCCCCGAGGAGGACATGGTCGTCTCGGCGGGCAATTTCCACGGCCAGCCGATCGCTCTGGCGATGGATTTCCTGGCGATCGCCCTGGCCGAGCTGGGCAACATCTCCGAGCGTCGCACCTACAAACTGATCTCCGGGGCGCGCGAACTGCCCAAATTCCTCGTGGCGAATCCCGGGCTGAACAGCGGCTTTATGATTCCGCAGTATACCGCGGCGTCGATCGTGAGCCAGTCCAAGGGGCTGTGCATGCCCGCGTCGGTCGATTCGATCCCCTCGTCGCAGGGGCAGGAGGACCATGTGAGCATGGGTTCCAACGCTGCCACGAAGCTCTGGCGCGTGGTCTGCAACACCGAACGGGTGCTGGCCATCGAGCTGTTCAACGCCGCGCAGGCCATCGAGTTCCGCCGCCCGGCGCACACGTCGCCCGAGTTGGAGCGAATGCTGGCCGACTATCGCAAAGAGGTTCCCTTCATCGACAACGACGAGGTGATGTATCCCCATATCGAAGCCTCCGTCCGATTCCTCCGCGGCCTATGAGACTGCTGGTGAAGAACATCGCCCGCATCGTCGGCATCGAATCGACGGGCCGTCTGCGCTGCTGCGGCGCCGACATGAACAAGCTGGGCACGCTCGACGACGCGTGGCTGCTGGCCGAAGACGGCCGTTTCGCGGCGTTCGGACGCATGGACTCTCTGGGCGACATCGCCGCCGACGAGGTCGTCGACGCGGCAGGGGGCATGCTCTTTCCGTCGTTCTGCGACTCGCACACCCACCTGGTCTACGCCGGGAGCCGTGAGGGGGAGTTTCTGGACAAGATCAACGGTTTGTCGTACGAGGAGATCGCCCGGCGGGGCGGGGGCATTCTCAACTCTGCCGACCGGCTGCACGAGACTTCGGAGGACGAACTCTATGCGCAGGCGATGGAGCGCGTGCGCGAGATCGCGGCGATGGGTACGGGGTGCGTGGAGATCAAGAGCGGCTACGGCCTTTCGACCGGGGACGAGCTGAAGATGCTGCGCGTCATCCGCCGCATCCGCGAAAGCGTGCCGCTGGAGGTGCGGGCCACGTTCCTCGGGGCGCATGCCGTGGCGCGTGCCTACCGGGGACGGCAGGGGGAGTATGTCGATCTGGTGTGCAACGAAATGCTGCCCGCCGTGGCGGCCGAAGGGCTGGCCGATTTCGTCGACGTCTTCTGCGACGAAGGTTTTTTCACGGTCGAAGAGACGGCCCGTATTCTCAAAGCCGCGCGCAAACTGGGGCTGCGGGCGAAAATCCATGCCAACGAACTGGCCGTCTCGGGCGGCGTGCAGGTGGGCGTGGCCTGCGACGCCCTGTCGGTGGACCACCTCGAACGCATGGGACGGGAGGAGATCGAGGCGCTGCGCGGCGCGGCGACCATGCCGACGCTGCTGCCGGGCGCGGCGTTCTTCCTCGGGATGAGCTATCCTCCGGCGCGCGCGATGATCGACGCCGGGCTGGGCGTGGCGCTGGCTTCGGACTACAACCCCGGGTCGTCGCCCTCGGGCAACATGCGCATGGTCTGTTCGCTGGCCTCGATCCGCATGAAGATGACCCCCGCCGAGGCGATCAACGCCGCGACGCTCAACGGCGCCTATGCCATGGGGTTGAGCCGCGACTACGGAAGCGTCACTTTAGGTAAAGTCGCCAACTTTTTCATAACCAAACCGATGTCGTCGATCGAATTTTTCTCCTATGCCTACCAGACGCCGCTGATCCGGCAGGTGTTCCTGCGCGGGCGCAAGATGTGCGGTTTATAGGCAGGGGCTGGCCGATACGCTTCGGAACGGGGCGTCCGCCCTTGTCATAACCCGGCTTTCAGGGGTGCGGGCGGGGCGAAACGGTCCGGACCCGAATCGGCGTTTGGGATCTTCTCCGGAATCCTGCTTTTTGCCCGGGCGGCGCAGTTTTTGATTGGAGATATTTATGAAAACCGTTATTCTGATAATTTGCCTCGCCCTGTGCGGGACCGTAAATGGACAAAATATGAAACCTTTGACACCGGAGGAGAAGCGGGTGATCGTGGACAAGGGGACCGAGGCCCCCTTCACGGGCCGCTATTACAAACACAAGGAGGACGGAACCTACGTCTGCCGGCAGTGCGGCGCGCCGTTGTACCGTTCGTCGGACAAGTTCGACGCGGGGTGCGGCTGGCCGAGTTTCGACGACGAGATTCCCGGAGCCGTGAAACGGACCGTCGATGCCGACGGGCGGCGCACGGAGATCACCTGCGCCCGGTGCGGCGGCCATCTGGGCCATGTTTTCACGGGCGAGGGTTTTACGCCCCGGAACACGCGCCACTGTGTCAACTCCGTGTCGCTGGAGTTCGTGCCCGCGGCGAAAAAGGAGCGGACCGAGACGGCGATCTTCGCCGGAGGCTGTTTCTGGGGCGTGGAGCATCTGCTTTCGAAGGAGCCGGGGGTGCTCGATGTCGTGTCGGGATACATCGGCGGACATACGGAGAATCCCACTTACGAGGAGGTGTGCAGCCACCGCACGGGACATGCCGAGGCGGTGCGGGTGACGTTCGATCCGGCGAAAGTCTCCTACGAAAAGCTGGCGCGGCTCTTTTTCGAGATTCACGACCCCACGCAGGTCGGGCGGCAGGGTCCCGACATCGGCGACCAGTACCGTTCGGAGGTCTTCTATACGACACTGGCCCAGCGCGCGACGGCTGAAAGACTGATCGCCGAGCTGCGTGCGAAAGGGTACGACGTCGCCACGCGCGTCACGGCGGCCACGACCTTCTGGCCGGCGGAAGAGTATCACCAGGACTATTACGACCGCAAAGGCGCGCAGCCCTATTGCCACGCCTACACCAAGCGGTTCTGATCGCTGTAAGAGGCCGGGTAGAGGGGCGGGGTCCGCCGTTTCAGTCCCGATGCTTTTCTGCCCGGTCCGGTGCTTTCTGTCCGGTTCCGCACTTTGGCCCGGGCCTTTGGTTGGGGCCGGGCCAAAGCGCTATTTCAACAGATTGTCCTCCTCGTCCTTGTATTCCGATTTTTTGAAAAACATTCCGCCGAGGCCTTTCAGCGCCTTGACGGCCCGCACGCGGAAACTGTCCAGCAGCGTGCCGTCCTTCGAGACGGTGCCGTAGCCCGTCACGGCGCGCGCCCGGCGGCTGCGGACGAAGGCGATGCGGCCGTACGGCTTGAGTCCGAGGGCCAGCGATCCGTCCTCGCCGCGGATGATGTCGGTGCGGATGCCCACCTTGCGGGCCAGCTCGGTATCGTAGGCGAAAACCAGTCCGCGGACGCTCAATTCGGGGCGTTGGAACGACTGGAGCCACAGGTGCGTGTCGCGGGCCAGTTCGTAGAACCAAAGTCCGGCGGCGGAGTGGGCTGCGTCGGGAATGTAGCTCCACAGCGAACTGGCCGCCACGACGCCCCGGCGTTCCAGCGCGTCGACCATCGTTTCGACGTAGCGCGGCGGGTATATGGTGTCGGCGTCGATGTTGATGTGGTATTTTCCCCGGGCGCGGTTCAGTCCGCAGAGGCGTGCATGGCCGCATCCGGGCGTCGTTTCGCGCTGCCACGGCAGACCGAGGGTTTCGAAAATCTCCGCCGTGCGGTCCTTCGACAGGTTGTCCGTGGCGATGATCTCCATCGGGTAGCGGCATCGCTGTTCGGCGAGCGACCAGAGACAGGCCGTCAGCCGTTTTTCCTCGTTGCAGGCGATGACCGACACGGTCGCCAGCGGCCGGTCCGACTGTCGTTCGGCGAGTTTCGCGCGCACTTCGGCGACGGTCTCCGCGGGGACTTCGGCGAAGGGCTTTTCATAGACGGGGAGGTATTTCGAGTACCATTTCATGCGATCGGGGTTTATACGGCAAAGGTAGCATTAAATTCCGCACGGGCAAGCGATTCGGCGCTGATTGCCGGACCGGGGCGGAGGCAGACCCGGCGGACGGACCGGAAGCCTGCGGCGGGAAAGCGGCCGTCGTCGATTGCGGGGCGGAGGCAGGCCCGGCGACAGTCGGCCGGGCGGCGGAGAGTTTGGGACGGCCCCGGCGGCGGATTCCGGAACCCCGGCCGGGAAACGGGGAAAACCGCTCTGCGGCGGCGCTTTTCACTCCGGGGCTGTGCGGAATGGCGATATATTTCTTATTTTTGCGGCTCCAAACGAGTTTTTTATGTTGCGTGTCAAAGGCATTCTCTGGGCGGCTCTCTCCTCGTCGACATTCGGACTGGCCCCGCTGTTCACCCTGCTGTTGCTGGGCGTGGGTTATTCGTCGTTCGAGGTCCTGACCTACCGCTGGGGGGTGGCGTCGTTGTGTCTGGGAGCCTACGGCCTGCTGGCGGGGTGCGATTTCCGCCTCGGGAGGCGCGAACTGGGCACGGTGTTCCTGCTGAGCCTGTTCCGCGCCGCGACGTCGCTGAGCCTGGTGATCGCCTATCAGAACATCGCCAGCGGAGTGGCCTCGACGATTCACTTCATGTATCCGCTGGTCGTGGCCGTCGTGATGATGTGTTTCTTCCGTGAACGCGGTTCGGCGTGGACCTTCGCGGCGATCGGCATGTCGATCGTCGGCGCGGTGCTGCTGTCGCTGGGCAACGTCGATTTCTCGCACGGCGACACGACGCTGGGGATCGTTTCGGCGACCGTCTCGGTCGTCGCCTACGGCGGTTACATCGTGGGCGTGCGCCGGAGCCGCGCGGTGGAGATCGACTCCACGGTGCTGACCTGCTGCGTGATGGCCTTCGGTGCGCTGTTCTTCATCGCCGGGGGCCTGCTGACGGGCGGCGTGCGTCTTGAGGCCGACCCGCATACGTGGCTCTATATCCTCGGTGTGGCCATTCCGGCGACGGCCGTCTCGAACATGGCGCTGGTGCAGGCCATCAAGAGCATCGGGCCGACGCTGACCTCGATTTTCGGGGCCATGGAGCCGCTGACCGCCGTGGTGATCGGCGTCTGGGTTTTTGCCGAGCCTTTCACGGCGAAGGGCGCCGCGGGCATCCTGCTGATCGTGGCGGCGGTGTCGGTCGTGGTCCTGCGCAGCCGGAAAGGGTAGCCGGGGCGGCCGGCGTGCGGCGATACGAAAAATCCCGGAGTTTGCGCTCCGGGATTTTTCGTGTTCTTAAAGTGTGAAGACCATCGCGATGGGGTAGTGGTCCGAAATGTAGGGCGCTCCGTAGTTGCCGTCGAGCGTGGCGAATAGCTGGCATTTGAGCTTGCCGCGGTAGTAGAGGTGGTCGATGACGATGGTGTCGGGAGCCGAGCCGAACCCGTTGAAAGTCCCCTTGTGGTCGGTCGTCGCGGCCTTGGCGCGGGCCGAGACCATATATTTGGTCAGGGGTTTGAAGATCGGGCTGTCGACCGGGGTGTTGAAGTCGCCGCCGACGATGGCCGGGGCTTTCTTGCCGGCGATCTCGTGGATCTTTTCGATGAGCAGCTTCACGCCCTCTTCGCGTGCCGCCTTGCCCTTGTGGTCGAGGTGGGTGTTGAAATAGAAGAACTCCTTGCCCGACTTCCGGTCCTTGAGTTCGACCCACGTCACCGTGCGGTTGCAGGCCCCGTCCCAGCCGCGCGACACCTTGTCGGGCGTTTCGCTGAGCCAGAACGTGCCGCTGTCGAGCAGCTCGAAACGGTCGCGCAGGTAGTAGACGGCCATGAACTCGCCCTTCTCGGCGCCGTCGTCGCGGCCCACGCCCACGCGGGCGTACTGCGGGCATTCGGCGTCGATGTAGTGCAGCTGGTCGATAAGTCCTTCCTGCACGCCGAACACGTCGGGAGCCTCCCGGCGGATCATCTCCGGAGTGGCGTGACGACGTTTCATCCAGACGTTGTCGCCGTCCTTGCCGTGGCTGGTGCGCAGGTTGTAGGAGATCAGTTTGATCGGTTCGGCGCCGTCGGCGGCGAATGCCGGCATTGAAAAAGAGGCTGCTAACAGCAGCAGAAGTGCTATTTTCTTCATTTGGGTTACAGGTGTGATTAACTTGTGCAAAGGTAGCAATATTTTTCGGAAAGCCAACCGTTTTTCAGGCCGTCAGAACCCTTTTCAGGCGGTCGAGACCCTCGGCCAGCAGTTTGCGCGGGCAGGCGATGTTCAGGCGGATGAAGCCTTCGCCCGCGGCGCCGTACATGGACCCGGAGTTGACGTGCAGGCGGCCTTCGTCCAGCAACCGTCGGGTGAGCGCGTCGGACGACAGCCCCGCGGCCCGGCAGTCGGTCCAGACGAGGTAGGTCCCTTCCAGCGGAAGCACCGGGAACTGCGGAAGATGCCGCGCGAAGTAGTCCCGCAGGAAAAGGTAGTTTTCCCACAGGTAGCCGTTGAGCGCGTCGAGCCACTCGGCGCCGTCCGTGTAGGCCGCCGTCAGAGCCTCGATGGCGAAGGGGCTGATCATGCCCGTCTCGTTGATTTCGAGCGACCGAGCGATCCGTTCCCGGAGGCCGGCGTCGGCGGCGAAGATGTTGGCCACCTGCACTCCCGCGAGGTTGAATGCCTTGCTGGGCGAGGCGCAGGTGACCGAGCGGCGCGCGAACTCCTCCGAAAGCGAGGCGAAGGGGGTGTAGCGGAATCCCGGCATCACCAGCTCGCAGTGGATTTCGTCGGCCACGACCAGTATGTCGCGGCGCAGGCAGATGTCGCCGATGCGGCGCAGCTCTTCGGGCGTCCAGACCCGCCCCGCGGGGTTGTGCGGGTTGCAGAGCAGCATCAGTTTCACGGCAGGGTCGGCGGCCCGGCGTTCCAGCGCGTCGAAATCGACCGTATAGCGGTTGTCGCCGTAAGTCAGTTCGCACTCCGCGGCGGAGCACCCGCTGTTGTCGATGGCGATGAAGAAGTGGTTGTAGACGGGCGTCAGCACCAGCACCCGGTCTCCGGGGCGGGTCAGCGCCCGGAGAATGGCCGAGAGCGCCGGGATCACGCCCGTCACGGGTAGTATCCAGTCCGCTCCGGGCGCCCAGCCGTGCCGCCGGGCAAACCAGGAGGTGACCGCCCCGTAGTAGCTCTCCGGGACCGTGGCGTAGCCGTAGACGCCGTGCTCCACCCGGCGGCGGAGCGCCTCGACGACGCACGGGGCCGTGCGGAAATCCATGTCGGCGACCCACATCGGGAGGATGTCGGCCGCAGGTTCCTCGTCCCACTTCACCGAGTTGGTTCCCCGGCGCGGGATCAGTTGATCGAAATCGTATTTTGCCATATCGGAATGCACTTTATTTACAAAGATACGAAAAAGTTGGATCGCTGCAATACCGGACTGCCGTGCGACTCGGTGGAACCTGCCGACCTTCGGAAAGTGTCGTTACGACACCAAATATACGAAAAAGTCGGACCGCTGCAAAACCTCCGGCTATTTGCTCATCCGGTATGCCGACGGGGTCATGCCCGTGTGGCTGCGGAAATACTTGCCGAAAAACGACTGGTTGGGGAAATTGAGGCAGTAGGCGATCTCCTGAATACTCATCGTCGAATATTTCAGCAGGTTTTTGGCTTCGAGCACCACGTAGTCGTCGATCCATTCGGCGGCGGTGCGGCCCGAGGTCTTGCGGATGATCGTCGTGAGGTATTTGGGCGTCAGGTGCAGCTGCCCGGCGTAGAAGCCCACCGAACGCTCCTGCATGTAATGTTTGGTCAGTTCGCTCATAAACTGGTTGAAATACTCGTCGTTGCGGCTGCGGGCCGAGGTCTCCGGGGCGGGCTGCGACTCGATGTGCCGCCCGATGATGCGGCAGACCTTGTAGGCCAGCGTGCGGATCATCGAGCGCAGGACCTCCGGCGAATAGACGTCGCCCGGGCGGGGCAGGCTCTCAGAGCGGATTTCGGCGAACGAGCCGGTGATGCCGGCCCATTCGGCTTCGCAGAGCCGCAGGCAGGGCTGTTTCTCGACGCTTAAAAAGAGCCTCGAAAGCAGTTTGATGTCGATGTTGATGCGCCGGATGAACTCCTCTTCGCAGATCACCGTGTAGACCGAGGACTCTGGCCGGATGGATTCCACTTGCAGAATCGAGCCGGGCAGGAGGACGAACAGCATCTTCGCGTCGAGCGTGTGGCGGCGCAGTCCCGAGGTGAACGAAATCGAACCTTCGGAACAAAAAAGGATCGCGAAGGCATCGAGACGCGTCGGGTAGCGGAACAGGTCGATGTTGACCGTGTCCATGATCTTGACGCGCGAAGCGATCAGACAGCCATCGAAATAGAGGTCTTCCGGGCGCGGTTCGTTGACGGTGAGCAATGTTTCGAGCGAGAAGCTCTGAATCTCCTTTTCGTTCATTTTATCGGTCGTATTTCGGGCAAATATAACGAATTTGCCGAATACGATTTGTCGAAAGGTTGGAAATCGAACCAATCGGCTAATTTAACCGACACGGCGGCCTTTTCCGGAGGGAGCTAAAAGGGGAACTTTGCATCGAAAAATTGAAGAACCGATGAAACGAACTGTTTTCTGTGCCGCGCTGCTGCTGGCCGCCGGCTGTTCATCTCCGAAAAAGAACCGCACGGTCGATCCGCTGCGTGTCGAAACCATCGTGGCCGCGCCCTCGGCCGACGTCGGGGCGGCCGTTTATGTAGGTGCGATCGAAGAGGAGTCTTCGGCCGCCTTGAGCTTCCCCGTCGCCGGGACCGTCGCCCGCACCTTTGCGGACGAGGGCCGGCGCGTCGGCAAAGGTCACCTGCTCGCCGAGCTCGATCCCACCTCGGCGCGCCGGACTTTCGAGGCCGCCGAAGCCGCGCTGAATCAGGCGAAGGACGCCTGCGCGCGTCTGAAACAGCTCTACGACGCCGAGAGCCTGCCCGAGATCAAGTGGGTCGAGGCGCAGACCCGGCTGCGGCAGGCCGAGGCGGCCTTCGGGATCGCGAAGAAGAATCTGGAGGACTGCTCGCTTTACGCGCCCTTTTCCGGGGTGGTCGGCCAGCGGCGGATTTCGGCCGGGGAGACGGCCCTGCCGGGCGTTCCCGTGCTGACGCTGCTCGAAGTCGGACGCGTCAAGGTGCGCTTCTCGGTCCCCGAGCAGGAGATCGCCCGGCTCGGCGCCGACAGCCGGATCGGGGTGGGCGTCGCCGCGCTCGGCGACCGGGTGTTCCCCGCCGGGAAGATCGAAAAGGGCGCCGTGGCCAATCCCGCGGCCCACACCTACGACGTGCGCGCCACGCTGGACAACGCCGCTGGCGAGTTGCTGCCGGGCATGGTGTGCCGCGTGACGGTTTCGCCCGCAGAGTCGGCCGAGGAGATTGCCGTTCCGCTGCGCGCCGTGCAGCAGGCGGGCGACGGGAGCCGTTTCGTGTGGACCGTGCGCGGCGATTCGGCCGTGCGTACGGCCGTCACGACGGGGCGGCTGGTGAACAACGGCATCGTGCTGACCGGGGGCGTCGCGGCGGGCGACCGCATCGTCGTGGACGGCATGCAGAAGATCGGCGAGGGCAGTAAAGTCGTATGGCGATGAGAAGTTCGAATAGCGTAATAGCCTGGTCGATGCGGAATTTCCGCATCACCTTCCTGATCGTGGGCTGCCTGTTCGTGTTCGGAATCTACGCCCTTGCGCGCATTCCCAAGCAGGAGTTCCCCGAGTACACGATCCGGCAGGGCGTCGTCGTGGGCGTCTATCCCGGGGCGACGGCCGAGGAGGTCGAAGAGCAGCTGGCGAAGCCGCTCGAACAGTTCCTGATGACCTACAAGGAGGTGAAGCGTGCGAAGACCACCTCCACGTCGCAGAACGGCATGTGTTACGTGATGGTCGAGCTGAACGACGATGTGAACGACAAGGACGAGGTATGGTCGAAAGTCAAGCACGGGCTGGCGGCGTTCAAGATGCAGCTGCCTGCGGGTGTCGCGGCCGTGGTGACCAACGACGATTTCGGCGACACCTCGGCGCTGCTGATCACCCTCGAATCGGACACGCGCTCCTACCGTGAACTGAAAGGGTATATGGACGATTTGAGCGACCGTCTGCGCCGCATCGAGTCGGTCTCCAACCTGCGCCCCTACGGCGTGCAGCAGGAGCAGATCTCGGTTTACGCCGATCCCGAGCGGCTCGCGGCCTACGGCATCGGCGAGAAGACGCTCTCCGCGGCGCTGGCCGCGCAGGGGCTGACCCCGCTGGGCGGCTCGGTGAGCAATGCCGAGACCGAGACCCCGATCCACATCGCGCCGTCGCTGGCCGGGGAGCGGGAGGTCGCCGAGCAGATCGTCTGGAGCGATCCCGAAGGGCACGTCCTGCGGGTGAAGGACGTGGCACGCGTCGTGCGCGAGTACGACGATCCGGACAGCTATATCCGCAACAACGGCCACCGTTGCGTGCTGCTGTCGCTGGAGATGCAGGCCGGGAACAACATCGTGGAGTACGGCCGCGAGGTCGACGAGGTGCTGCACGCCTTCATCGAAGAGGAGCTTCCCGCCGATGTCAGCGTGCAGCGCATCGCCGACCAGGCCAAGGTCGTCGGCGACTCGGTGCACTCGTTCCTGCGCGACCTGTTCGTGGCCATGGCCATCATCATCGTCGTGATGATGCTCCTCTTCCCGCTGCGGTCGGCCATCGTCGCCGCGCTGACGATCCCGATGTCGACCTTCATATCGGTGGGCATGATGTACCTCTGCGGCATTCCGCTGAACACCGTGACGCTCGCCGCGCTGGTCGTCGTGCTGGGCATGATCGTCGACAACTCGATCGTGGTGATCGACGGCTACCTCGATTACCTCGGGCGCGGCCATTCGCGGTGGTTCGCCGCCGTGGAGAGCGCCCGGGAGTTCTTCCCCTCGCTGCTGCTGGCCACGATCTGTATCTGCATGATCTTCTATCCGATCCTCTTCACGATGACGGGCATGATGGGCGACTTCTTGACCTGGTTCCCGTGGACGATCACCATTAACCTGATGGTGTCGCTGCTGCTGGCCGTGATGGTCATTCCGTTCCTCGAGATACTGATCATTCCGGCCGTGCACGTGCGCAGGGACGGCCGCAGGTCGTTCACCGACCGGGTGCACGACGTCTACCGCCGCGTGCTGGCGTGGACCTTCCGCCACGGGTGGCTGACGATCTCGCTCGGCGCCGCCTCGGTGGTCGTGTCGCTGCTGATCGCCACGCAGCTCAAGTTCCGCATGGTCCCCTTCGCCGACCGGGACCAGTTCGCCGTGGAGATCTACCTGCGCCCCGACACGCCGCTGGAACGCACCGGGGCCGTCGCCGATTCGGTTTACCGGACGCTGCGGGCCGACGAACGGGTGAAGTCGGTCACCTCGTTCGTGGGGTGCTCGTCGCCGCGCTTCCAGATGAGCTACGCCCCGCAGATCGCGGGCAAGAACTACGCGCAGTTCATCGTCAACACCACGTCGGTGGATGATACGGAGTCCATTCTCGACGAGTACGCCGACGCGTGGGCCGACCGTTTCCCCGAAGCCTACGTCAAGTTCAAGCAGCTCGACTACCAGAACGTGCCGTCGCTCGAATTCCGCTTCTACGGCAGCGACATCGACTCGCTGCGCGCCGCGGCCGACCGGCTGATGGCCCGCATGCGGCAGATGCCCGAACTGCAATGGGTGCATACCGATTACGAGGACCCGCGGGCGATCGCCGAGGTGCGGCTCGATCCCGTCACGGCGTCGCAGCTGGGCATCACGCGCACGGTCGTGGCCGCCAACATGGCCCTGGCGTCGGGCGACGTGGCCGTGGGTTCGGTCTGGGAGGGCGATTACAGGCTCCCGGTGGTGCTCAAGCGCGACGCCCGGCTGGGCGAACGCTCGCTGTCGGACATCGGGGACACCTATGTCTCCTCGCCCGTGCCGGGGGTGAGCGTGCCTCTGCGGCAGATCGCCGACGTGGAACCCGCGTGGAGCCAGTCGAAGATCGTCCACCGCAACGGCATGCGCTGCATCACCGTGACGGCCGACCTGAAACGCGGCGCCAACGCGATGCGGATGACCTCGCGCATCAGCCGGATGCTGAAAGACGAGATTCCGCTCCCGCCGGGCGTCGAGACCGAGTTGGGCGGCGCGCACGAGTTCGACGCCGAGACCCTGCCGCCCATCGCCGCGGGGTTGAGCATCTCGCTGGTGATCATCTTCTTCTTCATCCTCGTCAACTTCCGCAAATTCGGCATCACGCTGGTCGTCATGGCCTCGATGTCGCTGTGTCTGTTCGGCGCGATGGTCGGATTGTGGATCGCCGACTTCACCATCGGGCTGACCTCGGTGCTGGGTTTCATCACCCTGCTGGGCATGATCGTGCGGAACGTGATCCTGATGTACCAGCATGCCGAGGACAAACGCAAGGTCTGCCACTGGTCGGGCAAGCTGGCGGCCTACGACGCCGGAAAGCGCCGCATGGTCCCGATCTTCCTCACGACGGCCACCACGGCCGTGGGCGTCGTGCCGATGATGTTGGGAGGCAGTACGTTCTGGGCGCCCGTGGGTGTTACGATTTTCGCCGGAGGCATCGGTTCGCTGATCCTCGTGGTCACGATCCTTCCGGTTCTTTACTCCAAAATCTACAAGTGATGAAAAAGGCTCTCGTATATCTGATTCTCTGCTGCACGGCCCTTCCGGCCGGAGCGCAGACCCTGACGCTCGACGAATGCCGCGCAGCCGCCGCCGAACACAACCGCACGCTCCGCGACGGCCGGTTCGAGCTTGAAGCGGCCCTGCAAACGCGCCGCGAGGCGCTGACCGGCTACTTCCCGCAGGTCTCGGCCACGGGAGGCGTTTTCCAGGCCCAGCACGGACTGGTGCAGGCCGATTTCGGCATGACCATCCCGCAGCTGGGGACGATGAACCTGCCGCTGTCGATGGTCAAGCGGGGGATTGTGGGCGGCATCACGGCCGTGCAGCCCGTCTTCGCGGGGCTGAAGATCGTCAACGGCAACAAGCTCGCCCGGCTGGGCGAGGAGGTCGGGCGGTTGCAGTTGCAGAAGACCGAGTCCGAGGTGCGCGAGCAGACCGACGCCTATTACTGGCAGGTCGTGTCGCTGCGCGACAACCTTTCGACCATCGAAGCCGTGGAACGCCAGCTGGAGGAGATTCACCGCCAGGTGGAACTCTCGGTCAAGGCCGGGCTGGTGACGACGAACGACCTGCTGCGCGTGGAACTGCGGCAGCAGGAGATCGCGTCGAACCGCCTGAAGGTCGAAAACGGACTGAAAGTCTCGAAGATGCTGCTGGCACAGCATATCGGCGTCGACTGGCGCGCTTTCGACGTGGCGGCGGCGGAGTTCGGCCAGCCCGAGGCGCCCGCGGCGTTCTACGTGCCGGTCGAGGAGGCGTTGGACAACCGGGCCGAGTACCGGCTCGCCGAGAAGAATGTCGAGGCTCAGAAGTACCGGAAGCGCATGGAGCGCGGCAAACGCCTGCCGACGGTGGGCGTCGGGGCCGGCTACCTCTACTACAACGTGACGGACAAGGATGTGGACGACGGGCTGGTTTTCGCCCAGGTGTCGGTCCCCATCTCCGACTGGTGGGGCGGGGCGCACGCCCTGAAGAAGGCCCGCATCCGGGAGCAGCAGGCCGAGAACGATCGGTTGCAGGCCCGCGAGATGCTGGCCGTGGAGATCGAGCGGACGTGGAGCGAGGTGCAGGAATCCTATGCGCAGATTCTGCTGACGCGGCGTTCCGTGACGTCGGCCGCCGAGAACCTGCGGCAGAACCGCAATTTCTACCAGGCCGGAACGGCTCCGCTCACCGACCTGCTGGACGCCGAGACGCTCTACACCCGGAGCCGCAACGACTTCACCTCGGCATGCGCCGCTTACCGGACTTCGTTGGCGCGTTACATGCGCGTGACGGGGCGATAGCGGCCGTCAGCCGCAAAAACGGGCGTCCGGAACCGACCGGGCGCCCGTTTTTTCACTCTTTCCGGGGCGGTTTCGGTTCGAACATGCTCAACAGCAGTCCGCCCATGACGGCGCCCCACAGCGTGCTGTTGAGCGGCGAGGAGGTGATCGGGCACGTGCCGTCGGCACACCCCACGAAATACCAGTAGAGATAGCCTCCCAAGGCTCCCAGCGCCGCTCCCAGCAGCGTCGGCCAATGTCGTTTCAGCAGTTTCATCTTATAACGGGTTTACGTTTTCCATTGAAATAACGTTGCGAAAGTATTGATTATTTTCCGACAAAACAAATTTCCTATGGAAAATAAATGGATCGGAGTCGGCGGATGTCGGAGCGGAGGAGGGATGGAAAAGTGAAAGGTGAAAAGTGGAAAGTGAAAAGTGAAAGGGGGGTCTGACAAGATGGGGTATAGATAGGATTTCACCCCTGCCGGAGAGATTTCTGACAGGGGTGATTTTCATTTTCGTGGGAACTTTTCCGAAAGTTCCTTTTGTTTCTGCGGTGCGTAGGGGACTCGAACCCCTGACCCCGTGCGTGACAGGCACGTATTCTAACCAGCTGAACTAACGCACCATTCCGGTTATTGCGAGTGCAAAGGTATTACATTTTTTTTAGTCTGCAACTTTTTTTTTGATTTTTTGTGCGGCGCGCCGGCGGCATTCGCACCAATCTGCTTAATTCTTAAGGACAAAAGCATTGAAATTTTTTTTGTCGCCTTCACGCTGTCTCGCCCTGTGAAGGGTGTTGACCGCCGTTTTGCGGCTGAAGCGTCTGAACGGCGGCGTGCCGGAAGGGCAAACCGGCGGCGGGGCGGGGATTTACCGAAGGTCCCTGGAAGGCCGAGGTCGAGGTCGGCAAGGAGTGGATCAAGCTCAACGGCGTGTTGGGCGGCACGGTGGAGGGATCGACCGGGTCCGAAATCCGCTTTACCTGTCAGCCCGCCGGTACGATCGGCGAAGATCAAAGCCGGTGCGGCATCATCCTGGTCCGCTATCACAACCTGTCGTGCTACCACCACATCTTCGTGCGTCAGGGCTATGCCCCCATCCGGGTGGCCGGATCGGCCAAATGGCACACATTCAACCTGAAATATCAGGATCACGAGGCCGCCGCGCCCTGCGAGGAGGGTTCGCTCTTCCGCTACGGCAATGTCGACCAGCCCATTGACGCCGTCAACAACCAGTTCGACCGGTTTGCCGACCATGCCACGACTCCGTTCCGGCTGGCTCCCACGAGTTCGGGGCTGACGGGAACCTGGAATGCGGTCCCCGGGCAGACCCGGATAACGAGCAAGTCGCGCAGTTCGGAGGGCTTCAGCAACATGCCGCAAACCATCGGCGGCAGGCAGTGCCATGTCGCTGAACTGGCGGATTTCGAGGCGTTGCAGAAGAACTGCCAGTTTGCGTTCGGCGTGCTCTACGACGATGCTTCGACCGAGACTTCGCTGAACCTGTCGGACGTGAACGGCTATGCCTGTTACAATGCGAGCAACACGAACAAGGGCATGCGCGGCTGTTTCGTCTTCAATCCTGCGGGAAGTCTCAATTCGGGCGGCGCCGGGGCCAATATCTTCTTCCCGGTGGGCGTGTCCGGATACGGTCGCCGGAAGCATTGCGCCCAGGAGAATGGAAAGTACGGCGTATTGCGTTACGCCGCCCGCAGCGCACTCTATACCTCTTCCGATGTACGTTATCGTCCGCTTTTCCATACCATCTACACCAATTTCGGGGGACTCTACTGGTGCAACCGGCAGTCGAACGGAACCTCCTCGTGGGACATCAATGTTTCGACATACGATTTCAACCATTTCGGGTCGAATGCGTTTCTGATAAGCGACTGGACTGCCGGCGACGGTCCCAATGTCAGCGACGCCTGCTTCGTCCGTCTGGTGGAGTAGGCGGGGACAGGGCGCCGGATGCGATTTGCCGGAATTGATGCCCGCAACCGCCTTTTTGTCCGTTTGCCGGGGCCGATCGCATTCGCCTCGGGCATCCGGAATTTCGCGGAGGACGAATCCGGCATCCGCCGCGAACAACGAAAAAGCCTTGTAAACGATCCGTTTACAAGGCTTTTTTGAATTGTTCCTTCGAACTCTGCGGTGCGTAGGGGACTCGAACCCCTGACCCCGTGCGTGACAGGCACGTATTCTAACCAGCTGAACTAACGCACCATTCCGGTTATTGCGAGTGCAAATATAGTGTATTTTTTTTAATCGGCAAATGGTTTTACGGCTTTTTGAAGAAAGAAAATTGCACGCTTCCGTAACTTCTTAATTGCCAGAACTCATCGAGATCCGAAAAATCCATTTTTTTCGAATGTTCGAAGATCAGGATGCCGCCCGGACGGAGCAGCCCGCGTTCCAGGACCAGCTTCACGACCTGTTCGCTGCCCTCCAGGTCGTAGGGGGCGTCGGAGAAGATCACGTCGAACTGCTTGGCGCAGCTTTTCAGGTAGAGGAAAACGTTGGCCTTGACAGGGTAGAAGTTTTCGATCCCCAGCAGTGCGGCCGTCCGGCGGATGAAATCGTGATGCACGGCGTTGATCTCGACCGCCGTGACGCTCCGTGCGCCGCGCGAGGCGAATTCGTAGCTGATCGACCCCGTGCCGGCAAAGAGGTCGAGTACGTCGCACTCCTCGAAATCGAGCAGGTTGCCCAGCACGTTGAAGAGGTTCTCCTTGGCGAAGTCGGTCGTGGGCCGCGCACGCAGGTTTTTGGGCGGGTTGATCGCCCGGCCCCGGTATTTTCCGCTGACTATTCGCATGTCGTCTGTCTGAATCGTTTGCCGAGCAGTTTGCGCGCCGCTTTCGGGTTGTCGCCCGCAATGCGGAGTTCGTATTCCTTTAACGGGAAACAGCCGTCGAGCCGTTCGAAAAAGTAGGCGGCATCGGTGTCCGTCGCCGCGGGAATCGCTTCGGCCAGCTGCAATTCGCCGCCGTCGTATACCTTAATATATAGAAGTCCCGCCCGGCGGCTCATCCACACGGTTTTGGCCGTATTCGCGGGGGTGTGCAGCAGCGGGGTGGTGAACCGCGCCCTGTCGCCCAGCTTCTCCTCCACCTGCCGCAGCGCCTCGCGGTTTATCGCAGTGACGGCGACGAATTCCGCTTCCGGGTCGCTGGCGACGACGCTCTCCTCCGCCGTCGGCGGCATGCCGTTGGCCGCGAGCATCTCGGCGCCCCGCTCCGCGTCGAAGAGTTCGCCCGGCACGAGCATCGTGCGGGGCAGCAGCAGCTCGACCGTCACCGGGGCCTCTCCGGCAGGCAGTTCCGAGAGTGCAGGGACCGAAAAAGAGTGTCCATCCAACGAGAGCTGAATGGACACCTTATTGCCTGACTGCGGCGTGTTACTCCCAGTTGCCTGCCTCATTGTTACCGGAATCCATTGATCCGAACTTGACGCCGGGATAGCGGTTGAAGTTGTTCTGCTCTTCGTCGATCAGGTTGATTACCTCCTGACGGTAAGCCACCGTGTCGAGGAACGCCTTGTAGGGTGCGCGGCACTCCACGACGGGAATCACGACCTTCGACTCGGTGGTGATGATGCCGGCCTCCATGATGAACTGGGCCTTGTTGCCGGTTCCGGGAATGAAACGGAAGTTCTCGACATCCTGACGCGTCACCTTCTTGGGGGCGAAAATGGTGTCGATTACAGCGATTTTGAACTTTTCAATATTCTTTTTGCCCGACTTCTTCAGCATGGCCATGGCCGCCGAGTCGTCTTCGTCGACGATCTTGCGCTCCAGTTCGAGCGTGTCGGTCAGCACGAAAGCCGACAGCGAGTCGAAGCTGGCCGTGAAATGCTGGTACTTGGATTTGAAGGCGCGCTGTGCCGTACGGATATCCTTGATGCGATCGATAACCTGGGCTTTCTTCGCCTTCGTTTCTTTGTCGAACCGGATCGGAGTTGAGATCTGGACGTAGATGACGTAGACCAAACCCACGATTGCTACGGCAAGAATGATTTGAAAGAGTTTTTTCATTTTAAATAAATATTTGTTATTAATTTTGCATCAATTAAAAACCGACGCATGTTCAGCACACGTATCGCGACCCAAATTTACGCTAAAATTTGTTTCGAAACAACTCCCGGACAAAAAAAAATTATAGAAAAGTTGTCCGAATACCTTGCAGACGACGATTTTTCGAGGATTTTCGTGCTGAACGGTTATGCCGGAACCGGAAAAACGACGCTTATCGCCGGACTTGTCGGCGCGCTTAAAGACCTGGGAATCAAACCCGTGCTGCTGGCTCCCACGGGACGTGCCGCCAAAGTGCTGGCCCAATACGCTCAAGAGAAGGCACTTACCATCCACAAACGCATTTACCGCCAGCGCACGAATGCCGATTACGAATCGAAATTCTCGCTCAACATCAACCCCGAACGCGGGGCGGTGTTCATCGTCGACGAGGCTTCGATGCTTTCGGACAACACGCAGGGCGGAGCCGTTTTCGGCAGCGGATCGCTGCTTTCGGACCTCGTGGAGTATGTCCGCAGCGGCCGCGGATGCCGTCTGATGCTGGTCGGCGACAGCGCGCAGCTGCCGCCCGTCGGGGCTGATTTCAGCCCGGCGCTCGACCCGGTGTCGATGGATGCCTACGGCGGCATCGTCTACGGCACGATGGACGAGGTGGTGCGGCAGGAGGCGCAGTCGGGCATCCTCTTCAACGCCACGCTGGTGCGCTGCATGCTCGAAAACGGCCTTTACGAGATTCCCCGCTTCGAGATGGATTTTCCCGACATCGAGGCGGTCGTGGGCGGCGAGTTCCTCGAGAAACTTCAGGATTGCTATGCCAGATACGGCCGCGACGAGACGATCGTCATCACGCGCTCGAACAAGCGGGCCAACCGCTACAACGAGGGCATCCGCCGCAACGTGCTCTATGCCGAGGAGGAGATCGAGAGCGGCGACATGCTGATGGTCGTCAAGAACAACTACTACTTCCCCGAGCATACCGAAGACTGCCCGATGAACTTCATCGCCAACGGCGACATCGCGCGGCTGAAACGTCTCAGGCGGTTCGAGGATTTCTATGGTTTCCGCTTCGCCGACGCCGTGCTCGAATTTCCCGACTACAACGATGCGGAGATCGAGTGCAAGATTCTGTTGGATACGATCGCCTCGGAGTCGCCGTCGCTCACCCGGGAGGAGTCGACGCGCCTTTTCTACGAGGTGGAGAAGGACTACACGGACATCAAAAGCAAGTTGAAACGCTTTAAGGAAATTCGTGATAATCCGCATTTTAACGCCGTTCAGGTGAAGTTTTCCTACGCCGTCACGTGCCACAAGGCGCAGGGCGGCCAGTGGCGGGCGGTCTTCGTCGACCGCTGCCTGTTCGGCGACGAGCCGATGTCGCGCGACATGCTCCGCTGGCTCTATACGGCCCTGACGCGCGCCACCGATAAATTATATCTTGTAAATTTCGATGAAAAATTCTATGAATAGCGAACGGCATCCCCTTGAACCTTTCCTGCCCGAAAACGCCCGCCTGCTGATGCTGGGCAGCTTTCCGCCCAAACGCATCCGCTGGTCGATGGAGTTCTTCTATCCCAACCTGCAAAACGACATGTGGCGGATCGTGGGCTACCTTGCTACGGGCGACAAGATGCACTTCCTGGAACCGGGCGGACGGCGGTTCGACCGGGAGCGAATCGAGGTCTTCTGCCGTGAGCGGGGGATTGCGCTCTACGATACGGCCGTGGAGGTCATCCGGCTGAAGGACAATGCGTCGGACGCGTCACTTCAAGTGGTGCGCGAAGTCGATCTCGAAACCCTGCTGGCCCGCATTCCCGCCTGCCGGGCCGTCGTCACGACGGGACAGAAGGCCACCGACACGCTGCGCGCCATCACGGGCTGCGGCGAACCGGCCGTGGGGGAGTGCGTGCCGATGCCCTTTGCGGGGCGCGACCTGACGCTGTGGCGCATGCCCTCCTCGTCGCGGGCCTTCCCGCGTCCCGTGGAGTGGAAGGCGGAGTTTTACCGCAAAGTGTTCTCCGAGAACGGGATTCTCTGACGCTTGGGCGGAAAGAACCGGCCGGACAGACGAAAAAAATTGGATGTCGGCTTTGCACGGCATTCAAAAAAGGCCTATCTTTGTTGTATAAATTATACAATATTCTATTTTGACTTCCGAAAAGAAAATCGACAAAAAATATGTCGAGACGCCCCTGATGAAGCAATATTACTCCATCAAGGCAGTACATCCCGACGCCATTCTGCTGTTCCGCGTGGGCGATTTCTACGAGACCTTCGGCGACGACGCGATCAAGGCCAGCGGCATTCTGGGCATCACGCTCACGCGCCGCGCCAACGGATCGGCGACGTACGTCGAACTGGCGGGATTTCCCTACCATGCCATCGACACCTACCTGCCGAAGCTGGTGCGGGCGGGCGAGCGCGTGGCCATCTGCGAGCAGCTGGAGGACCCCAAGCTGGTGAAGGGACTCGTCAAGCGCGGCGTGATCGAACTGGTGACTCCGGGCATCGTGCTGGGCGACAACATCCTGGCCAACAAGGAGAACAACTTCATCGCGTCGGTCTATTTCGGCCGGCAGACGACGGGCGTGGCTTTTCTGGACATCTCCACGGGCGAGTTCTATGTGGCCGAGGGAGCGGACAGCTATGTCGACAAGCTGATCTCGAACCTCCAGCCCAAGGAGGTCGTCTACCAGCGCGGCTACGAGGACCGTTTTTCCGGTTCGTTCGGGTCGAAACTCTACACCTACCGTCTCGACGAGTGGGTCTTTTCGGAGGACGTCAACCGCGAGAAACTCTGCAAGCAGTTCGGGACCAAATCCCTCAAGGGCTTCGGCGTGGACCACTTCACCAGCGGCATTTCGGCCGCCGGGGCCATTCTCTATTACCTCGAATTCACCGAGCACCGCGAAACGGGCCATATCGCCTCCATCGCGCGTATCGACCAGGACGACTACGTGTGGGTCGACAAGTTCACGATCCGCAACCTCGAACTCTTTTCGTCGAACGGCGCGCGCGAGAAGTGCAGTTTCGCCGACGTGATCGACCGCACGCTGACGCCGATGGGCGGCCGTCTGCTGAAACGCTGGATCGCCATGCCGATCAAGGACCCCGCGAAGATCAACGAGCGCCTCGATGTAGTGGAACGGCTGATCAAAGACGCCGATCTGGCGGATGTCATCCGCGAGCAGGTGTCGCTGGTGGGCGATCTGGAGCGTATCGCGGGGCGTATCGCCGCCCAGAGGGTCACGCCCCGCGAACTGGTGCAGCTCAAGAACTCGCTCGGAGCCATCGAGACGCTCAAGGCTGCGCTGGAGTCCACCGACGACGACCGCCTGCATGCGCTGGCAGAGCAGATCGACCCTCTGGCGGAGGTCCGCGAGCGTATCGCCCGCGAAATCTACCCCGACCCGCAGAACAACCAGATACAGAAGGGCGGCGTGATCGCCGACGGCGTCGATCCCGAACTGGACGACCTGCGCCGCATCGCGCTCCACGGCAAGGACTACCTCGCGCGCATCCAGCAGCGCGAGAGCGAGGCCACGGGCATCCCGTCGCTCAAGATCAGCTACAACAACGTTTTCGGCTACTATATCGAGGTCCGCAACGCCCACAAGGACAAGGTCCCCGAGACGTGGATACGCAAGCAGACCCTCGCCAACGCCGAGCGTTACATTACGGGCGAACTGAAAGAGTACGAGGAGAAGATTCTCGGCGCCGAGGAGAAGATGCTCATCCTGGAGCAGCGCATCTACGCCGGGATCATGGCCTATATCTGCGGTTCGCTGGCGCCGATGCTGCGCGACGCCGCCGCGGTGGCACGCATCGACTGCCTCCAGTCCTTCGCACGCATCGCCTGCGAACGCCGCTACGTGCGTCCCGTGCTGGACGACGGCAAGCGCATCGACATCCGTCAGGGCCGCCATCCGGTGATCGAGACGCTGATGCCCGTGGGGGAGGAGTACATCCCCAACGACGTGATGCTCGACGACAAGCAGCAGCAGATTATGATGATCACCGGACCCAACATGTCGGGTAAGTCGGCGCTGCTGCGCCAAACCGCGCTGATCATCCTGATGGCCCAGATGGGTTCGTACGTACCCGCGAAGTCGGCCCATATCGGCTATGTGGACAAGATTTTCACGCGCGTCGGGGCTTCGGACAACATTTCGCAGGGCGAGTCGACCTTCATGGTCGAGATGCTCGAATCGGCCAGCATCCTCAATAACATTTCGGACCGCAGCATCGTGCTGCTCGACGAAATCGGCCGCGGCACGTCGACCTACGACGGCATTTCGATCGCCTGGGCGATGGTCGAATACCTTCACAACCACCCCTCGGCCCGCGCCAAGACGCTTTTTGCCACGCATTACCACGAGCTGAACGAGATGGAGCAGATGTGCTCCCGGGTGAAGAACTACCACGTCTCGGTCAAGGAGATGGGCAACCAGATCGTCTTCCTGCGCAAGCTCGAGCGCGGCGGCACGGAGCATTCGTTCGGTATCCACGTGGCCCGCATGGCCGGCATGCCGGTGTCGATCGTCTCGCGGGCGGACGAGATTCTGCGTAACCTCGAACTGGTCTACGGCAACAACGAGATCGTGCCGAGCCGCAGCCTCAAGGAGCGGGGCCGCAAATCCGCGGCGCAGGCCGTGAAGGAGGCCGCCGAGAGCGCCGGGCCGCAGAACATGCAGCTGTCGATGTTCCAGCTCGACGATCCCGTGCTGGTGCAGATCCGCGACCAGATCAAGGGCCTCGACATCAACTCGCTGACCCCGATCGAGGCGTTGAACAAGCTCAACGAAATCAAGAAGATAACTGGTATCTGATAAAGCGATACTGGAAGTCGAATATACCAAAGCCCCGAACCTCTTTTCGAGAAGTCCGGGGCTTGTGTTATTATTTGATTAGTGTTATTCTAATTATACACGCCTTCTTTTTCTCTTATTATGCCTTTCTCATATTTGTTGGCACGCTTACCTGAATAAATTACAAGTTGACTGAATTTGGGCCTTCCAATCTGAATTTGTCCATCTGAAAAAACATATAGATAGGCGTTCTTCATAGTCTTATTCCATACTGTTTTGCCGTTAGAGTCTGTTACTTTTACTTTAACCCTGTATTTGTCGCTAAAAAAGCCATCTGGGCTAATGGATTTGATTGCAACTACTACATCGGTATATACTTCACCTTCTATATCAAGAAAACAAACTTTACGAATTAATTCCGCATTTTGCATTGGTGATGCTTTTTCAGTTTCATCGTTGTTGTTTTGAGCAAAGACAAACCAACCAAATGAAAGCGAGAAAATTAAAAGAACAATAAGTTTTTTCATGGTTTCAGCATTTTAAGGCTACTATTTAGATTCCCTATTTGCTGCTCTGGATCAGCGAACGGATGTTCTGGATCAGCATCGCTACGGCCACCGAGTTGAAGCCGCCTTCGGGAATGATCACGTCGGCGTATTTCTTCGACGGCTCGACGAACTCCTCGTGCATCGGCTTCACCGTCGAGGTGTACTGCGTGATGACCGACTGCATCGTGCGCCCGCGCTCGCAGACGTCGCGCAGGATACGCCGCGCCAGCCGGATGTCGGCGTCGGTGTCGACGTAAACCTTGATGTCCATCAGGTCGCGCAGCTCCTTGTTCTCGAAGATCAGGATGCCGTCGACGATGATCACCTTCGAAGGTTTCACGCTCACGCTCTCCGACGTGCGGTCGTGGTCGACGAACGAGTAGACCGGGTGTTCGATGGGCACGTTGTTCTTCAGCGCCTTGATATGCTCCACGAGCATCTCCGTGTCGAAGGCCTGCGGATGGTCGTAGTTGAGTTTCGTACGCTCCTCGTAGGTGAGTTCGGGATGCGCCTTGTAGTAGTAGTCGTGGCAGAGCGTCACCACGTCGTCGCCGACGAACGCTTCCTGCAAACGCTTGACGAGCGTCGATTTTCCCGAGCCGGTTCCCCCGGCGACTCCGATTACCGTTACGTTCATAAGATCAGTAAGTTTTTGATATTATAGACCGTTTCATCGCATCTGACCGTCTTTATTCGCCGCCTCCGGCGTCGTTTGCAAATCCGACCCTCCCCTAAATTCCCTCCTCGGAGGGGACTTTATGGCATCCGTCGTCAGGATTATTCTCAACAATGCGATTTGCGGTGGTTATTAAAAAAAAGGATCACCCTCCTGAAGAGGGCAATCCTTTTTCTGACTGTCGTTTTATGCGTCGATATTCGCGTAATGCGCATTTCGCTCGATGAACTCGCGGCGGGGCGGAACCTCGTCGCCCATCAGCATCGAGAAGATGCGGTCGGCTTCGGCGGCGTTCTCGATGTTCACCTGGCGCAGGATGCGCGTGTCGGGGTTCATCGTCGTCTCCCACAGCTGGTGGGCGTTCATCTCGCCGAGACCTTTGTAACGCTGGATGTGCACGCCCTTGCCGAACTCGGCTGAGATCTCGTCGCGCTCCTTCTCGGTCCAGCAGTAACGCTCCTGCTTGCCCTTCTTCACGAGGTAGAGGGGCGGGGTGGCGATATAGACGTGGCCGTTTTCGATCAGTTCCTTCATCTTGCGGAAGAAGAACGTCAGCATCAGCGTGGCGATATGGCTTCCGTCGACGTCGGCATCGGTCATAATGATGATCTTGTCGTAGCGCAGTTTTTCGAGGTTCAGGGCCTTGGAGTCCTCCTCGGTTCCGATCGTGACGCCGAGGGCCGTGAACATGTTCTTGATCTCCTCGTTCTCCCACATGCGGTGCTCCTGGGCCTTCTCGATGTTCAGGATCTTACCGCGCAGCGGCATGATGGCCTGGAAATTCCGGTCGCGGCCCGATTTGGCCGTACCGCCTGCCGAGTCGCCCTCGACGAAGAAGATCTCGGCGATCGAACGGTCGCGGCTCGAACAGTCGGCGAGTTTTCCGGGAAGCCCGGCGCCCGACAGCACGGTTTTGCGCTGCACCAGTTCGCGGGCGTGGCGCGCCGCGTGGCGGGCCGTAGCCGCGAGGATCACCTTCTGCACGATGGCCTTGGCGTCCTTGGGGTTCTCCTCCAGATAGTCGCCCAGCGCCGAGGCCAAGGCCTGGTCGACGGCGGCCGCAACCTCGTCGTTGCCCAGTTTGGTCTTGGTCTGTCCCTCGAACTGCGGCTCCTGCACCTTCACCGATACGACAGCCGTAAGACCCTCGCGGAAGTCGTCGCCGTTGATGTCGAACTTCAGCTTGGCGAGCATGCCCGAATCCTCGGCGTACTTCTTGAGCGTACGGGTCAGCGCACGGCGGAAGCCCGTCAGGTGCGTACCGCCCTCGATGGTGTTGATGTTATTTACATAGGAGTGTACGTTCTCCGAGAACGAATCGTTGTATTGCATGGCCACCTCCACCGGGACGCCGTTCTTCTCGGTGTCGAGGTAGATGATCTGCTCGACGATCGGCGTGCCGCGCGTGGCGTCGAGGTATTTGACGAACTCCTTGAGTCCCTCCTCCGAGTAGAAGTGGTCCTCGCGGGTCTTGCCCTCCTCGTCGGGACGCTTGTCGTAGAGATTCAGGCTGATGCCCTTGTTCAGGAACGCCAGCTCGCGCAGGCGGTTGGCCAGGATGTCGTATTTGTATTCGGTGGTATGCGTGAAGATCGAGCCGTCGGGCTTGAAGGTGATGATCGTACCGCGGTCCGTACATTCGCCGACCACCTCGACCTGTGAGGTCGGGGCGCCCTTGCTGTATGTCTGGCGGTAAATCTTGCCGTCGCGGCTGTGGATCTCGGCGATCAGCAGCGTCGAAAGCGCGTTGACGCACGAGACGCCGACGCCGTGCAGACCTCCCGAGACCTTGTAGCTGCCCTTGTCGAACTTACCGCCGGCGTGGAGCACCGTCAGCACCACTTCGAGCGCCGATTTGCCCTCCTTCTCGTGGTAGTCGGTCGGAATGCCTCGGCCGTTGTCCTTGACGGTGATGGAGTTGTCCTCGTTGATCGTCACGTCGATGTCGGTGCAGTAGCCCGCCAGCGCCTCGTCGATCGAGTTGTCCACGACCTCGTAAACCAGGTGGTGGAGACCCTTCTCGCCGATGTCGCCGATGTACATGGCGGGACGCTTGCGCACCGCTTCGAGACCTTCAAGGACCTGAATGTTCGACGCGGAGTATTCTTCTTCTTGTTTTTTAACGTTTTCTAATTCGGTACTCATCGTAGTCTTTAAATATCGTACAAATATACGGAAAATTTCCGGATAAAACAAGCATCCGGAAACGGCTTTACGGACGATTGTTTGGTCTGTTCGTTCGCTTTGCGGCCTTGATGCGGAATTACGCCAGTTCGGCCTTGAGGTCCACCTCGCGGATTTTGCCCTTGGAGAAGAGGACGGCGCGGGCGGGGTAGTTCTCGATCAGGGCCGTGTTGTGCGTCGACATCACCACGGCGCAGCCCTGCGAGGCGATCTTCTGGAACAGCTGCATGATGCCGTCGGCCGTTACCGGGTCGAGGTTGCCCGTGGGCTCGTCGGCCAGCAGCACCTGCGGGTCGTTCAGCAGTGCGCGGGCGATCACCAGCCGCTGCTGCTCGCCGCCCGAAAGCTCGAAAGGCATCTTGTAACTCTTCGAGCCGAGTTCCACCAGCCCCAGCACCCGGTCGATGCGCTCGCGGATCTCCTGCTCGCGCTTCCAGCCCGTGGCCTTCATCACGTAGTAAAGATTCATAAAGACGTTGCGGTCGGTGAGCAGCTGGTAGTCCTGGAAGACGATGCCGATGCGGCGGCGCAGGTAGGGGATGTCCTTGCGGCGCAGGCGGCGCAGGTCGAAGCCCGCGACATATCCCTTTCCGGTAAGGAGTTGCATCTCGGCATATAAAGTTTTGAGTAAACTGCTTTTCCCGCTCCCGACACGTCCGATCAGGTATACGAATTCACCCGGGGCCACCGACAGGTTGACCTCCGAGAGCACCATCTCGCCCCGTTGCAGGAGTTTCTTCTCCGAGCAGCTGCCGAAGGGATTGTCGGCATGGTAGATAGCCACGTCGCGGAGATTTACGACATATTTTTCATTCATAACGTTTCGCTCTGTTTTCCGAACAAACAAAGATAAGCAAAATATCCGTATGCCCTTCATCCGTCCGGTAAAAAAGCGTTCCGGCAGGCGTCCGGAGGCGGGTGCGGCGCGGATTTCGCGCAACCCCTCGCGGGCGATGGACTGCGGCAGACGCTCCGCCTGCTGCTTCGGAACGGGCCGGCGGCGCGGTTTCGGCTGCCGAGGCTCCGAATCCGGACAATCCGGCTCCGGTGCTTTCGGTCCGACGGGGCTGCGCCCGGCATTTGTCAAATAAATTTGCGAATGCCCGCGTTTTGTACTATCTTTGCACTGTTTCCGATTGACTTTGCGCGGAAAGACCGGGGGTGCCTGGTTTTGACAGCAGGCAGAGTTTGATTGTAAGCACGCCGAGCGCTGTGTGGCGGCTCGTTAATCCCGATGCTCAAACTACAAATGGCAATAACAGCCTTGCACTCGCTGCCTAATTTTCAAGGAAAATTGGCTTAATCGCCGAAGCCCAGGCGCTTTGGCGACGAGTATCCCGAAGGGACGTTCCGCTCTTTAACGGCTCTTCATACGGGGTATCATCCATTTAGAGATAGTGCGCCGGAGGGTTCCGGCCGGTGCGCGAAAATCAAGGAACTGGGCCTTGTGTTCGGTAGCTGCCTGCCAGGCACGGGGAGAAGGATCAAATGGCGGCTAAGCGTGTAGAAAGCTTTCGGGTTCCCTGTTTGGACGCGGGTTCGACTCCCGCCACCTCCACTGAAAACCAAGTAGTTGTGAGAAAAATCCTGTAATTCTGAGAATTACGGGATTTTCTTTTTGTGCCCTGCGGGTGCGTGCGGAGGGATGCGGAAGATCTTACCTTCGGCGAAAGTCGCCCACAGCGAGCCGTCGGGAGCCTCGGTGATGAAATTCGCCGCCGAGTTGCAGCACTTGACGCACCACAGCGGCGTGCCGTCCTCGCGCACGGCGGCGACGTTGCCCGAGCGGTCGGCGAGGTAGGCTATGCCGCCGCTCACGGTCACCGGGCAGGCCGTGTAGTCGTAGCCGAAGCCCGCGGGGGTGATCCACAGCCGGCGGAAGGCGTCCGGGGCCGTGTCGATGGCCAGCAGTTCGCCGTCCATGGTTTTGACGTAGAAGCGTTTGCCGTCGGCGCTCATGCCCGATGCTTCGCGGGCCTTGTAGTCGGAGCAGCGCCATACGACGCTTCCCGAGGCGAGGTCGAGACAGGTGACGGCGCGGTCGGGCGCGTCGATGAACACGCGTCCTCCGGCGATCCGGGGAACGATGTTGCCCGGGGACAGGAAGAGGCTTTTCGAGCCGTTGGTCCATTTCCAGCCGAGTTTTCCCGTCGCGGCGTCGAGGCAGTGAAGATGCCCGTTCCAGGCTCCGAAAACCAGTTTCCCGTCCGCCAGCGCGGGCTGCCCCTGCGACTGGCCGCCTCCGTAGTCGTAACGCCACAGAATCCGCCCGTCGCGCACCGCGATTTTGGCCATCGTGCCGTTGCCCAGCCCGATGTAGAGCGCCGCGCCGCTGCCGCGGCCGTCGACGAGTCCCTGCCCGACGATCGGCGTCGGGGTGTCGATGTGCCACCGTTCGCGGCCCGTGCGGGCGTCATAGGCGCGCAGTCCGTCGGTCGTCGTGCCCGCGATGACCAGCCCTTCGGCCACGAGGGGCGTGGTGTAGAGCGCCCCGCCGAAACGCTGACGCCACACCTCGCGATTGCGGCGCGTGTCGTAGGCCCGCAGCACGCCCTGCGTCGTGCCGTAATACACCAGGTCCTTGTAAAAGGCCGCCCCGGTGTAGATTGTGGCGCTGTCCTGCAACACAAGCTGCGCATGCGCCTTGTAGTCGGGAACCGGGGGCGTCGGGTCGGAGGCGAGGGCCAGCGTTTGCGGGTCGTCCTGCATGCGGATCGTGAAGCGGGTGCGCGGCTCCGCGCCCAGCGTCTTTTCGCGCACGCGGACCGAGTCGCCCCAGAAGTCGAGCAGCGTGTAGCCCGCGTCGGAATCGCTCTTGCCGCGCAGGGCGCGTCCCTGAATGCCTGCTATGGAGTCGAAGTTGAACAGCGAGGGTGCGCGGTGGTAGTGGCCGAACAGCGTGAGCGGGATATCCAGCCGCCGGAGCGTCGCCGTCACCTCCGTGCGGTTCGTGAGGTCGTTGTTCAGCGGATAGTGGCAGAGGCTCACGATGCGCTGGCCGGGCCGGGCCTTGGCGGCCTCCGCGGCCAGCCACGCGAGGTCCTCGGTGCGCACCGCTCCCATGGCCATCTTCATAAAAGGTCCCGAAGCGTAGCCCAGAAAGAGGTAGTCCCCGGCCCGGAAGGCGGTGCGCCCGTCGTGGCCGAAGATCCGGGCGAAGGTCGTGCAGGCGCTTTCGGACCACGTGGTCTCGTGGTTGCCCGGCACGGCGTGCCACGGTTTTTCGAGCCGAGAGATCAGCCCGTGGACGTATTCCAGTTCGGCGTCGCTGCCCAGGTTGGTGAGGTCGCCGCCGAAGATCACGATGTCGCACGGCGAGGCGTTGATTTCGTCCACCGCGACGCGGAACAGCGAATCCTGCACGTTGCCGGGCGTCACGTGGATGTCGGTCAGGAAGGCGACGCGGAGCGTGTCGCAGGGAGCCGGGGCCGGGAATGCCGACGACGCCCACAGCGCGCCGAAGCACAGCAGGATTTTGGAGTATTTCATTGGGCTTGCGCAGTTTTGTCGTTACAAGATACGAAATTCGGCGGAAAAAGCTATCTTTGCGTTGCAAAAAACAGGGGGACTATTCCCGATAAGCGGTGCCCGCATTTTGGTTGACAATCCGGTCGCATGCGATAAGTCCCCTCCGAGGAGGGGATTTAGGGGAGGGGCAGATTTGCAAATGTGGCCAAAGGCCGCAGGAGATTGACCATGAGAACGACTAAACGATACTGTAACTAAACTACATGCTGATATGAAAACCATTCTTCTTCTGGGTTCCGGCGAGCTGGGCAAGGAGTTCGCGATTGCGGCACAGCGGCTGGGACAGACCGTCGTGGCGTGCGACAAGTATGCGGGCGCTCCCGCGATGCAGGTGGCCGACGCCGCGGAGGTCTTCGACATGCTCGACGGTGACGCGCTGGCCGCTGCGGTCGCAAAACACCGCCCCGACATCATCGTTCCCGAGATCGAGGCCATCCGCACCGAACGGCTCTACGAGTTCGAGCGGGCGGGCGTCCAGGTCGTACCGAGCGCCCGGGCCGTGAATTTCACGATGAACCGCAAGGCCATCCGCGACCTCGCGGCGAAGGAACTGGGGCTGAAGACGGCGCGGTATTTCTACGCCGCATCGCTCGGCGAACTGCGCGAGGCCGCCGCGAAAATCGGCTTCCCCTGCGTGGTCAAGCCGCTGATGTCCTCTTCGGGCAAGGGGCAGTCGCTGGTCAAGGGTCCCGACGAGCTGGAACGCGCCTGGCATTACGGCTGCGAAGGGTCGCGCGGCGACATCCGCGAACTGATCATCGAGGAGTTCATCCGCTTCGACAGCGAGATCACGCTGCTGACCGTCACCCAGAAGGACGGCCCGACGCTTTTCTGCCCGCCGATCGGCCATGTGCAGAAGGGCGGCGACTACCGCGAGAGTTTCCAGTCGCCCGTGATCGCACCCGAACACCTCGCCGAGGCGCAGCGCATGGCCGCCGCCGTCACCGAAGCCCTCACCGGGGCCGGACTGTGGGGCGTGGAGTTCTTTTTGAGCCGCGACAACGGGGTCTATTTCTCCGAGCTGTCGCCCCGGCCGCACGACACGGGCATGGTGACGCTGGCCGGGACGCAGAACCTCAATGAGTTCGAACTGCACCTGCGCGCCGTGCTGGGGATTCCCATTCCGGCGGTCACCTTCGAGCGCATGGGCGCCAGCGCGGTGATCCTCTCGGGCGTGGAGACCTCCGCGCCGCGTTACGAGGGCGTGGAAGAGGCCGTCGCCGGAGATCCCCGCACCGACATCCGCATCTTCGGCAAACCCTCGGCGCGCGTGAACCGCCGCATGGGCGTCGTCGTGGGCTACGAACCCCACGGCAGCAGCCTCGAAGCCCTGCGCGAACGGGTTTGCGCCGCCGCCGCAAAAGTGAAAGTCACCGAATAACGACAACTCCGGCTTCCCGGCCGCGAGCGACCCGCGAAAACCGCGGGCCGTTCAGCCGGAACCGGACCATAAAACCGATCCATGAAAAAGTACGCAATTATTTCGACCGAAAAGGGGACGATGAAAGCCGAGCTGTATGCCGACGAGACCCCCGGAACCGTGGCCAACTTCGTCGAACTGGCCGGACACAACTTCTACGACGGGCTGACCTTCCACCGTGTGATTCCCGACTTCGTGATCCAGGGCGGCTGCCCCAGGGGCGACGGCACGGGAGGTCCGGGCTACACGATCAAGTGCGAGACGTCGGCCCCGCGCCAGCGCCACGACCGCGGCGTGCTGTCGATGGCCCATGCCGGGCGCGACACGGGCGGTTCGCAGTTCTTCATCTGCCACAACCGCGAGAATACGCAGCATCTCGACGGCCGCCACACCTGCTTCGGGCAGGTGGTCGAAGGGCTGGACGTGATCGACGACATCCGCCCGGGCGACAAGATTCTTTCGATCCGCATCGTCGAGGAGTAACGAATTCCGTCCGATCCCCATGTCTGCGACCGCAACCGGTTACCTGGCCTCGAAGCCGCGCTACGAAATCCTCGACGGACTGCGCGGCGTGGCGGCGATGATCGTGGTGGCCTTCCACTTGCTGGAAACCTACTCCAAAGGCCCTGCCTACCAGGTGCTCAACCACGGCTATCTGGCCGTCGACTTCTTCTTCGTGCTCTCGGGCTTCGTGATCGGCTACGCCTACGACGACCGCTGGAACCGCATGTCGCTCAAGGGCTTCTTCAAGCGCCGCCTGGTGCGTCTGCATCCGATGGTCATCATGGGGTCTCTCATCGGCGCGCTGTTCTTCTACTTCGGGTCCGCGGCCTTCCCGATGATCGCCGGCGTACAGTGGTGGGAGGTGCTGCTGATCTGCCTGCTGGGCTGTACGATGCTGCCCGCGCTGCCGTCGTGGGACATCCGCGGCTGGGGCGAGACCAGCCCGCTGAACGGCCCCGCATGGTCGCTGCTCTACGAATACATCGCCAATATCCTCTATGCCCTCGTCATCCGGCGCTTCCCGAAATTCGTGCTGGGGCTGTTCGTGGCCGGGGCCGCGGTGCTGACGCTGGACCTCACGCTGAATCTCGACCTGTTCGGCCGGCCGGGAATCCCGACGCTCCGCTCGGCACGGGCATTTTCGTGAATGTCGCAATTTTCCTGCTTGCCGTCGGTCTGGCCTGGGCCTGCCTGAAACTCTACGACCTGCCCGTCCGCGAGTGGCTCAAGCGGCATTGGCTGATGAAGTAGGTTGCGGTTCGTTCCGCCATACGGGAAGGTCCCCTCGTTCTGGAGGGGACCTTCCTGTTTTGCGGCGAATGGCTTCCGCCCAACGCGCAGAGATGCCGGGAGAGGCGTGAACGAGAAACAGCCGTCCCGAAGGGCGGCTGTTTCTGTAAGGCCGTGATTTCGCCTCTACTTGCCGAAAGCGGCTTTGATCTTCTCGGTGGCCTTCTTCAGCAGCGCCTCGGGGCAGCAGAGCGTGATGCGGATGTAGCCGTTGCCCTCCGAACCGAAGATGCCGCCGGGGGTCAGGAACACGTCGGTCTTCTCCATCACTTCGTCCGAGAATGCGAAGCTGTCGCCCTCGTAGCCCTCGGGCAGCTCGGCCCACACGAACAGGCCCGCCTGTCCCTTGCGGTAGCGGCATCCCAGCGCGTCGAGCAGTTCGTAAGCCTGCTTCTCGCGGCCGTAGTAGATGTCGTTCAGCTCCTTGAACCACTCCTCGCCCAGCGCCAGCGCCGTGTCGGCAGCGGCCTGAATGGGGTAGAACATACCCGAGTCCATGTTCGACTTGAACGTGAGGATCGAGTCGATCCACTCCTTCTTGCCCACGACGACGCCCACGCGCCAGCCGGCCATCGAGTGGCCTTTCGACAGCGAGTTCATCTCCAGCGCCACGTCCTTCGCGCCCTCGGCCTCCATGATCGAGATCGGGTGTTCGGCGTTGCGGATGAAACTGTACGGGTTGTCGTGCACGATCAGGATGTTGTGCCTGGCTCCGAAGTCGATGATCTTCTTGAACAGCTCCATCGAGGGGGTTTGTCCCGTCGGCATGTTGGGGTAGTTGACGAGCATCATCTTCACACCGTCCAGCCCGGCCTTTTCGATGGCGTCGAAGTCGGGGTAGAAGTTGGTCTGCTTGTTCAGCGCATAGGGGAGCATTTCGCCGCCCGCCAGACGCACGGCCGCCGAGTAGGTGGGGTAGCCGGGATTCGGGACGAGAACTTTGTCGCCCTTATTGAGGAACGTCATGCAGATGTGCATGATACCCTCCTTCGAGCCGATCAGCGGCAGCACCTCCGACTTGAAGTCCAGCTCGGTGCGGTACCATTTCTTGTACCAGTCGGCAAAAGCCTTGCGCAGGATGGGTTCACCCTGATAAGACATGTATTTGTGTACGTCGGGACGCTGCGCCTCTTTCGCCAGGCGGTCGATCACGGACTGGTGGGGCGGCAGGTCGGGGCTGCCCATGGCCAGTTTTACGATCTGGCGGCCGGTGGCCGCTTCGATCTCGGCGATCTCGCGCAGACGGCGCGAAAAATAGTACTCTCCGATGCCGTCCAACCGGTGCGAACGGGCGATGTTGACTGCTTTTGCCATAGCTTGAATATGTTTGGGATTATGCTTTCCGGGCAAAGATAGGGAAATAATAATAAAATTAAAAATTAAGAATTAAAAATTGAGCATTAATTCCCCGGTCTGCGCTGCAAGGCGAACCGGACATCTCCGCGCCTCGTTTCTTCGCCGCATGCGCACAGGGTCTTGCGTCTAATACAGATATTTCTCCATCAGCGGCATGAGCAGCGCCGTCGCCAGCCCCATCAGGGCCATGGCCAGACCGCTCAAAGCCCCTTCGGCGGCTCCTATTTCGATGGCGCGGGCCGTGCCGATGCCGTGGGCTGCGGCTCCGAGGGCGAATCCCCGGGCCTCGGGGTCGCGGACCCCGCAGCGGCGCAGAATCCATTCGCCGAAGATGCTGCCGAAAATCCCCACGCAGAAGACCACAACCGACGTCACCGAGACGTTGCCGCCCAGCGGTCCGGCGACTGACACGGCGATGGGCACCGTGACCGACTTGGGGGCTATGGAGTTGAGAATCTGCCGCTCGGCGCCGAACGCCATGGCGATATAGACGACGCTCAACACCCCGACGACGCATCCCGCGAGCGTGGCCATGCCCACGGGAAGCAGGCTTCCGCGCAGGCGTTCCAACTGTTCGTAGAGCAGATACCCGAGCGCCACGACCGACATGCCGAGGGCGAAATTGAGGATGCCCGTGGCGTCGCGGTAACGCTCGTAGCCGATTCCGGCGCAGCGCAGGAAGACGATCACGGCGACGAACGTCAGCAGCACGGGATGCAGCAGCGGCAGCCGCGTACGGCGGTAGATCATCCCTCCGAGGCAGTAAAGCCCCACGGTGAGGGTCAGCAGAAAGAGGTCCGAGGAGAGAAATGAGGCGTCAGGCATCGTGGCGGAGTTGTTTGATGTGCCGCAGGCGGGCGCGGCGGTTCAGGCTCTGGAAGGTCTGGCCGGCGACGATCAGCACGAGGATCGTCGAGACGATTCCCGAGACGAGGATGGCCCAGAGGTTTTCGAGGATCACCCGGTAGGAGTCCATCAGCCCCACCCCGTAGGGCACGAAAAAGAGCGCCATGGCCCCCAACAGGAACCGCGCCGCGGGGCGCACCGTCTCGGCCCGCACCCAGCGCAGGCACAGCGCAGCAAAGAGCAGGATCATGCCGATGATGTTGCCCGACACGTAACCTCCGGTGATAAGGCTCAACGCATTGCCTATGAGCCAGAAAAGAAGAATCTGAAAAAGTCCTGTCATCGTCGTTCGACTTTGGCGGCGGGCCTTGAACGTTCGGGACCGGACTTTTCAGCCGGTCCCGGAACCCTGCCGCCGTTTGCGGCGACAAATATAGTGCATGCCGGGTGCAATGCCAAATTTATTCGGAGAATCTCCCCGGCGCAGCCCGTGTCCGGCAAATCAATTCCTGCCGGTGCGCTTCTTGAGCGGGCATTGCGCCGACGCGCACGACGCGCATCCTCCCCGCCGCCGTCCGCGCGCGAAACACCACAGCCGCCTCGCGACGATGGCCGCAACCGCCAGCCCGATGGCCGCGACGATGTAATCCTGCCAGTTCATCGTTCAGAATATCAGTGCGATCCGGTATACGATCCACGCCACGAACCAGGCCAGCGTCGTGTTGTAAACCACCGACGCCGCAGCCCATTTCCACCCGGCTTCGGCGCCGATGGCGGCCACCGTGGCGATGCAGGGCATGTAGAGCAGGATGAAGACGAGGAACGCCAGCGCCGAGGCCGTCGTGAAGTCGCCGCTCGCGAGCAGCCGCTGCGAGAGCGAGTCCGCCTCCTCCTCTTCCGCGGTCCGGAATGCCTCTGCCGGCGTCGGATCGTCCGTTTTCACGATGATTTCCGTCGCGCCGTCCGCACCGCCGATCACGGCCTCCTCCTCTGCGGGAGCGGTCGCGGCGCCTTCGGAGTAGAGCACACCGAGCGTCGACACCACGATCTCTTTGGCCGGGAGGCCCGACAGCAGGGACACGCCGGCTTTCCAATTGAATCCCAAGGGGCTGAACACCGGCTCGCAGCCCTTGCCGAGCCGTCCGAGGTAGGAATTTTCGTAGTGCGCCTCGGTTCCGGCGGCGGCGTCCGTGCGGGGGTAGTAGCTCAAAAACCACACGATGACCGAAGCGATCAGGATCATGCCGCCCATCTTCTTGAGGTACTGCGCACACTTGTCCCACATGTGGCTGAGCGTGGTTTTCCACGTCGGGAGGCGGTAGGGCGGCAGCTCCATCACGAACGGCGTCTCGTCCACCGGGAAGAGGAACCGCCGCATCAGCCGCGCCGTAACGACAGCCAGCACGATCCCCAGCGCGTAGAGGCCCAGCATCACCGTCCCGGCGTCGGCGGCGAAGAACGTGCCCGCCAGCAGGAGGTAGATCGGAATTCGCGCGCTGCATGACATGAACGGCGTAATGAGTATGGTTATCAGGCGGCTGCTGCGGCTTTCGATGGTCCGGCAGGCCATGATCGCGGGCACGTTGCAGCCGAAGCCCATGATCAGCGGGATGAACGATTTCCCGTGCACTCCGATGCGGTGCATCACGCGGTCCATGATGAACGCCGCGCGGGCCAGGTAGCCCGAATCCTCCATGAACGAGATGAAGAGGTAAAGGATCATAATGTTGGGCAGGAAGACGATCACGGCCCCCACGCCGCCGATGACGCCGTCGACCAGCAGGTCGCGGAGCGGCCCCGCGGGCAGCAGCGCGTCCGCCGCGCCGCCGATCCATCCCACCAGCGCGTCGATCCACTCCTGCGGATAGGCTCCGAGGCTGAACGTGCACCAGAACATGAGCCACATCAGCGCGAAGAAGATCGGGAATCCCCACAGCTTGTGCGTCACGAAGGTGTCGATCATGGCCGTCGTCGTCACCTCCTCGCGCCGTCCGGGGGTGAAGGTCTCCTTCAGCGCACCCTGGATGAATCCGTATTTCTGGTTGGCGAAGGCCGTTTCGACATCCTCGCCCAGCTCCCCGGCGATGCGCCGGGCCTCGCGGTCGCGGATTTCGGCCCACACTCCGTAACGCTCGCAGCCGCGGAGGCTCTCTTCGGCCTGCCGGTCGCCCTCGAGCATCTTCATCGCGTAGTAGCGGGGCGGGAAGTTTTTCGGGAGTTCGTCGCGGAAGGCGCTCATGTCGCCGTTGAGTTTGCGCAGCCCCTCGTCGATCACGGGGCCCATGTTGATATGGATGTGGCGCACGCGCTCGTCGCGGTTCTCGAAAACGTCGATCACCGTGTCCAGCAGAGCCTCTATGCCGCGGTTGTTGCGCGCCTCTACGGGAACCATCGGCACGCCCAGCATGCGGCCCAGACTGTCGTAATCGAGTTTCGCGCCGCTGTCCTGCAACTCGTCGAACATGTTGAGCGCCACGACCATGCGCGGGTTTATATCAATCAGTTCGGTAGTTAAGTATAGGTTTCGCTCTAAATTCGAGGCGACTACCGAGTTTATCACCACGTCGGGGGTCTTCGTGGCGAGGTGGTGACGCACGTAACGCTCCTCGGGCGTGTAGGCCGAGAGGGCGTAGGTTCCGGGCAGGTCGGTGACCTCGAAACGGTAGCCGCGGTAGGTGCGGTGGCCGATCTTGGCCCCGACGGTCACGCCGCTGTAATTGCCCACATGCTCGTGGCCGCCCGATATGGCGTTGAAAAGCGAGGTCTTGCCGCTGTTGGGGTTGCCCACCAGCGCGACGGCGATGGTGCGGGAGTGGCGCGCCACGACCTCGTCGATGCTCGCGCAGCACGCCTCGTCGGATTCCGTCGCGCCGAACTCCTCCGTCCGGATTTCCGCGGGCGCAGTCTCCGCCGCGGGGCATCCGCACTCCCCGGAGTGTGCGTGGTGCTGATGGCGGTGGCGCTCGCGCCGCGCGAGGTACTCCCCGGCTTCGTCGTCGGTGAGCACGACGACCATATCGGCCTCGCTGCGCCGCAGCGAGATGTCGTAGCCCATGATTTTATACTCGATCGGGTCCTTCAGGGGGGCGTTCAGAATCACTTCGACCCGCTGTCCGCGGACAAAACCCATCTCCATGATGCGGCGGCGAAAGCCTCCGTGGCCCATCACTTTGACAATCGTCGCCGATTCGCCGGTCTTCAGTTCGGATAAGCGCATTTTTTCTACTGTATTTTTGCGCCCAAAGATACGATTTTGCGGCGACTTGCGCAATCCTCATAAGTAGGTATATCCTTAATTCTGCACTGCGGCAACCCATCCTCCGCCCAGCGCCTTGCAGAGCGTGACGTAGTTGATATACTGCTGCACGACGAGGTTGACGTGCGACATCTGCGACTGGTAGAGACTGCGCTCGGCGTCGATCACGTCGAGGTAGTCGGACAGTCCGCTGCGGTAGAGCGCGCGGGTCATCGTGGCGATGCGGTCGTTGGAGAGCACCAGTTCGCCCGTGCGCTCGGTCTGGCTGCGGTAGGTGGCGATGGCCACCAATGCCTTTTCCACATCGGCGAACGCCGTCAGCACGGTCTGCTCGTAGGTCTTGGCCGACTGGGTGTAGGCCGCCATCGCGGCGCGCTCGGCGTTGCGCAGTTTCCCGAATCCGAAAATCGGCTCGGCGACGGAACCCAGCGCATCCCACGCCCAGGGGTTCGCCGCAGTTAAACCTTTGATTGAACTGGATACAACTCCTCCTTTGGCAGTCAGCGAGATGGACGGGAATCGCGCGCTCCGAGCCTGCCCGGCCTGCGCCGCCGCCTGCAACATGTTGAAATGCGCCTGGCGGATGTCGGGGCGGCGTTTGAGCAGCTCCGAGGGTAGTCCCACGGGAATGTCCGCGGGGCGGTAGTCGGTCAGCAGTCGCAGCCCCGCTCCGGAAAGCCGCGCCCGGGAGGGCGTCTCGCCTAACAGAATGCCCATCGAAAGCCACGTCTGCTCCACGGCGCGGCAGTACTGCGGAATGTCCGCCTCGGCGGTGTAGACCAGGCTCCGGGCCTGCTCCAGCGCCACGCCGTCGGACATGCCGTAGCGGAACATCGAGTCGATCAGCGCGGCCGATTCGCGCCGCAGCCGGAGGGTCTGGCGGGCGATCGAGAGGTCGCGTTCATACTCCAGCAGCGTGAAGTAGGTCGTGGCGACCTCGGCGGCCAGCGAGAGCCTGACGCCCGCCAAAGCCCACTCCGAGGCCGCGATTTCGGCCTTTGCGGCCCGTTTGGCGTTGCGCAGCGCCCCGAACAGCGACAGTTCCCACGAGAGGGTCGGTTCGACGGCATACGACTGCACGATCTTCGTCTCGGGCGTATATTCGCCCTCGGCGGTGGCTTCCGCGCCGATCTGCGGCAGGTATTGCGCCCTTACGGTCTTGAGGTTGGCCCGGGCCTGCTGGACGCGCGCGGCCGCTACGGCCACGTCGCGGTTGTTCGCCAACGCCTGTTCGACCAGCGCGTCGAGCGTCGTGTCGCCGAAGAGTTCCCACCAGCGTTCGCCCACGCCCGTCGTGTCGGACGAGAAGCCCGCGCCGTAGACGTAACTTTCGGGCGTCGCGATCTGCGGCGGGTAGAATTTCGGGGTGCAGGCGGCCAGCGTCAGCACGGCGGCGGCTATCGTAAGTTGCGTTTTCATGCGTTCTCCTCCTGTTTTTTAAGTTCGCGGCGCTGTTCGAAGCGGCCGATCTTCCCGACGAAATAGTAGAGCGCGGGGTAGACGAAAATGCCCAGCAGCGTGGCGAAGAGCATGCCGCCCACGAGGGCCACGCCCATGATGTTGCGGGCCGTGGCGTAGACGCCGCTGGCGAAGACGAGGGGCATGACGCCCAGGATGAAGGCGAAGGCGGTCATAATGATCGGTCTCACGCGCAGTTTCGCGGCTCCGATGGCGGCGTCCATCAGCGAGACGCCCTGCTCGCGGAACAGCCGGTCGGCGTATTCGACGACCAGAATGGCGTTCTTGGCCGCCAGCCCGATCAGCATGACGAGCGAGATCTGCATGTAGATGTCGTTGACGTACAGGCTGTTCATCAGGTGCGTGCCGCCGACGAACAGCACCGCGCCCAGCACCGCCACCGGCACGCTCATCAGGATCGCCAGCGGCAGCCCCCACGATTCGTAGAGGGCCGCCAGCGCGAGGAACACGAACACGAGGGCCAGCGCGTAGACCAGCCCGCCGGTCTTCGAGGCGTTGGCCTCCTGATAGGAGGTTCCGCTCCACGCCGTGCCGATGTCGTCGGGCAGCGTTTCAGCGGCCGTGGCGGTGATCTCCCGCATGACGGTCGTCGTCGAGGCCCGCGCCGCGGGGGTGACGGTGAGCGAGACGGAACGGTAGAGGTTGAACTGCGAGACGTACTCCACGCCCACGGTGTCCGCCACGTCGATCAGCGATGCCACGGGAACGCTCTCGCCCGAGGCCGAGGTGACGTAGTAGCTGTCCAGCGACCGCCGGTCGAGGCGGTAGTCGGGCGCGGCCTGGATGTAGGTCTGGTAGAGTTTGCCGAAGCGTGTGAAATTGTTGATGTACGCGCCGCCCAGCAGGGTGGTCAGCTCGCCGTAGAGCGTTCCGAGGTCCACGCCGGCGGCCAGCGCCTGCTGCTTGTCGATACGCAGCCGCCGCTGGGGAACCCCGGCGTCGAACTGCGTGGTGACCGAGGCGATCGCGGGATTTTTGCGCAGCGAATCCATCAGCCGCCCGGCGTTTTCCATCAGGTAGGCCGTGCCGCGCCCTTCGAGGTCCTGCACCTCGACCGAGACGCCCGAGGTGACGCCCAGTCCGGGAATCGAAGGCGGGATGAAGGCGTAGCATTCGGCCCCCGGAACCGCGACGTAAAGTTCTCCGGTGAGCCGCTGGGCGATCTGCATGGCCGAGAGCCTGCGGTCGGAGTAGTCGACGAGTTTGACGAAGATGATGCCGCTCGACGTCGAGGCGATGCCGGCCATCATGTTGAATCCCGCGGCGAACGACGTCGAGGCGACCTCGGGAAGCGTGCGGATCGCGGCGTCGGCGTCGGCCATCGCCTGTCGGGTCACTTGCAGCGACGAGGCTTCGGGCGTCGAGACCATCACCATCACGTAGCCCTGATCCTCCTCGGGGAGGAATCCCGCGGGCAGTTTGCGCCACACGACGAAGATCACCCCGAGGACCACGGCCACGAACACGCCCGTGCGGGCGACGTGGCGCATCAGCGTCGGCGTGAAGGCCGTGTAACGGTCCATCTGCCGTGCGAACCAGCGGTTGAAGGCGGCGAAAAATCCCTTTTGCGACGGTTCCCGGCGTCGCAGCAGCAGGGCGCAGAGCGCCGGGGAGAGCGTCAGGGCGTTGAAGGCCGAGATGACCACCGAAACGGCGATCGTCACCGAAAACTGCTGGAACAGCCGCCCCGTGATGCCGCCGGTGAACGACACGGGGATGAATACGGCCAGCAGCACGACTGTCGTGGCGACGATCGGCGAGGCCACGTTGCGCATGGCCTCCAGCGCCGCCTCGCGGGGTTTCATGCCCCGTTCGATATTGACCTGCGCGGCCTCGACGACGACGATGGCGTCGTCGACCACAAGGCCGATGGCCAGCACCAGTCCCAGCAGCGAGATGATGTTGATGGAAAATCCCAGCAGCGGGAACAGCGCGAAGGCGCCGACGAGCGACACGGGGATCGCCACCAGGGGAATGACCGTCGCGCGCCAGTCCTGGAGGAAGAGGAAGATGATGAAGATGACGAGTATGAGGGCGATGACGAGCGTGCGGAAGATGTCCTTCACGCCGGCGTCGATGCTCGTGGTGCTGTCGACGATCGTGGCGGCCTCGACGCCGTCCGGAAACCGCTGCGAGAGGCGTTCCATCGCGGCCTTGACCTTGCCGCCCACAGCCACGGCGTTGCTGCCCGGCTGCTGGTAAATGACGATCATGGCCGTCGGGTCGCTCTCGTAGGACGAGCTTACGCCGTAGGTCTGGCTGCCGAGCGACACCTCGGCGATGTCGCCCAGACGGATCTGTTCGCCCGAGGAGGTGGTCCGCACGACGATGTCGGCGAACTCCGCGGCGGTGGAGATCTGCGGCGGCATGGTCACCGTATAGGTGTAGGCCACGCCGTCGGGAGCCGGCTCGGCGCCGAACTGCCCGGCAGGGTAGATGCCGCCCTGCTTCTCGATGGCGGCCGTCACCTCGCCGACGGCGATGCCGTAGTATTTCAGCACGTCGGGCCGCAGCCACACCCGCATGGCGTATTCGCCCGCGCCCATGATCGAGACCTTGCCCACGCCGTCGATCTTCAGCAGCTCGTTCTGGAGATTGATGTAGGCGTAATTCGAGAGGAACTCCCCGTCGTAGCGGCCGTCGCTGTGCAGCGAGTAGACCATCAGGAATCCCGTCATGGTCTTGCGTGTCGTGACCCCCTGCCGGGTGACCGTCGCGGGGAGTTCGGCCGTGGCCGACGAGACGTTGTTCTGGGTGAAGATGGCGTCGAGGTCGGGATCGGAGCCGATGTCGAAGGTGACCTGCAGGACCATCGAACCGTCGTTGGCCGAGGTGGCCTGCATGTAGAGCATGTCGCTGACGCCCATCACGGCCTGGGCCACGGGCGTCGCCACGGCGTTGTTGACCGTCTCGGCGTCGGCGCCGTCGTAGGTGGCCGACACCTCCACGACCGGAGGCGTGATGTCGGGGTACTGTTCGATGGGCAGCCCCATGATCGAGATCAGGCCGACGAGCACGATGACGATGGCCAGCGAAATGGCGAAAATCGGGCGCGAAACAAAGAATTTTTCCATAGGACTACCGTTTTTCGAGACGCTTGCCCGCCTGCTCCGCAGCGGCGGCCTGTCCAGTCCTCCGCGCAGTCGGGTTTTCGGGAATCACCTTTGCGCCGTCGTGCAGTTTCTGCTGCCCGGCGACCACGACCCGTTCGCCCCGGTCGAGTCCCTCGTCGATGCACCACATCGCGCCGTAGGTGTCGCCCGGGGTGACGCGGCGGTAGTGCACCGTGCTGTCGGCCTCCACGACCCACACCGACGCGATGTCCTGCGTCTGGCTCACGGCCTGCTGGGGCACGACGACGCGCGGCCGCACGGGGCCCACGCTGGCCTCCACGCGGGCGAACTGTCCGGGTTTCAGCGTCTCGTCGGGATTGGGGAATATCACCACCACGACGAGCGTCCCGGTGGTCGATGAGACATCCTTGCGCGTGTAGTCGTAGATTCCTCCGAGCGGGTATCGCGAGCCGTCGGCCAGCACGAGACGGATGTCCGACAGCAGCCCTTCGTTGTCGTAGATCGAAGTCCGGTCGCCCGCATAGCGCAGGTACTGCGACATCGGAATCGCCACGTCGACCGTCAGCGTGTCGATGTTCGACACGGTCGTCAGCACGCTGAACTGCGTGCCGGGACCCACGTAGTCGCCCACGTGCGCCGCCGTGTGCTCGATGATGCCGTCGATGGGCGAGCGCAGCTCGGTGTATCCCACGTTCATGCGGGCGTTGCGCAGCGACTGCTCCGCCGAGCGCACCGAGGCCTCGGCGGCCTTCCATTGGGCCGTGTACTGGTCCAGCTGCGACTGGCTGATGGCGTCGATGCGCGCCAGCGGCACGGCGCGGTCGTAGTTGTTGCGGGCCTCGAGGGCCTGCGCACGGGCCGATTCGAGTTCGGCTTCGGCCGCCAGCATCGAGGTCGACAGCTGGTCGGGGTCGATGGTGAACAGCAGCTGGCCGCGCCGTACGGGCATGCCGTTGCCGTATTGCTTCGACGAGAGGTAGCCGTTCACGCGCGGCTGGATCACGGCGTCGAAGTTGCTCGCGAGGTAACCGATGAAACTCATGCGGTTGGGTACGCTGTCGACGGCGGCTTCGGCCACCCCGACCCGCAGGGGAGGCACCGCCTGTTTCGGCGTATGTTGCGCGCAGCCCGTGAGGAGCGCGGCGAAAAGACATGCGGCGGGAAAAAGTCTGTCCATAAGGGTATGTTTTACACCGCAGGAAAGGCAAAAAACGTACCGTCAGCCCCTTGAAATAGGGTTTTTTCTGCAAAAAAAACTGTTTTTCCCGTTCCGAATGATGTTGTTTAGAATATTTTTATATCTTTGCGTTGATAACAAACCCAATTTAATAAATAAAACTATGAAAGAATTAGTAGAAAAGATCAACGCAGAGTTTGAGGTGTTTGCAGCCAACGCAGCTGCCCAGGTAGAGAAGAACAACAAGGCTGCCGGCACGCGCGCCCGCAAATCGGCTCTCGAAATTTCGAAGCTGATGAAGGAGTTCCGCAAGGTTTCCGTAGAAGCTGCGAAATAATTGAGTTCCGCACAACGATAAAGGCTGTCCTTCGGGGCAGCCTTTATCGTTTCCGGTTTTATAGGGCGTCTTCGCACTTGCTCTCACGCGGTACGAATGGGTGTTTTTATACTGCCCATCCGTGCCGCGTTTCGTTCAGGCGCGAATAGGCGTCTCTGAAATCGAAAACGGGGGATGTGCGGAAATAGCCGCCTGAAATCGGAACCTAAAGTTCGATTCCGTATCTCCGGAACACCTCCATGTCCTCGTGCCGCAGGCCCGTCTTGCGGAAGGGCACGGCTTCGTTGTGGTCGTTCAGGTAGCGGCGCGGAGCCGTGCGGTCGAAATCGGGGCTTACGAGCGAGACCTTCGTCGTGAGGAACCGTCCGCGGATCGAAGCCATGTCGGCCATCGTGTGAAACAGCGCGTGGGTCGTCGCGGGAGCCGTCTCGTTGGCCTCGGCGGCGGCGGCCTTTTCGGGGAAATGGGTCCGGTAATCCTCCGAGAACCAGGCCAGCGACGCCACGTAGAGCTGATAGGCCGTCGTCGTGGGCGAGGCGTGCAGGAAGCGTTCGCGGTCGTCGTCGATCAGGTCTTCGCCGTGGTCCGCGCAGTAGAGCAGGGCCGATGAGGTGCCTTTCAGCGACCGCAGGTAATCAATGGTCTGCGCGAGGAAATAATCCGTGTAACGGATCGAGTTGTCGTAGGCGTTGACGAGCATCGGACGGTGCTGCCGGGCGATCGCCACGTCGTTGTCGGGCTGGAAATGGGCGAACTCGCGCGGATAGCGCTGGTGGTAGCTGAAGTGCGAACCGTAGCAGTGGAGCACGAAAAGGAGTTTCTGCGACGTGCTTCTTTCGAGCGCCTTGCGCATCTCGTCGAGCAGCTGCGTGTCGTGGCGCGGCGAGCGGATGTAGATCACGTGTCTGGCGTCGTGGGCCAGGTGGTCGATCATCGCGCCCTGCGGCGACTGGTTGGAGATGAACCACGTGTCGAATCCCGCCTCGTTGAAGAGCGCCGGAAGGCCCTTACGGCGGTACAGCTCCTCGTGTTCGCCGGTGGCTACGGACGAGAGGATCAGCGGCACGCTCTTGTGGGTGGTGTTGCTCTGGGTCAGCACGTCGCGGAAAACCACCAGATCGCCGACTTCGGAGAGCAGGGGATTGGTCTCCCGCCCGTAGCCGTAGAGCTGCCAGTTCATCGCGCGCGACGCCTCCCCGATGATATATACGTAGACCTCGCGTCCCGGAGCTTCGGCCGTGCGTTCGGCCTCGTAGGTGAAGCCCTCGGAGGTTTTGTGGAAGTTGTACGACTTGCGGAACTCCGAGCCGCTCAACCCGAGGTTGTACATGATGTTGAGCGGGAAAATCTCGTCGCGCAGCACGTGCCGCTCCTCGCTGACGTGGTAGGCGGGCCACAGGGCCAGCAGGCCCACGGCGAAGAGCGCCGCCCCGGTCAGACCGATGTTCATGCGCGCCGTGCGCGTGATGTAGCGTTTGTGTCCGATCTCGCGGGCCGCGAGCCACAGCAGCGGCAGGTAGATGACGCAGACCAGAACCACCGACGGATAGATGTTGCCCAGCAGTTCGCCCGCCTCGCCCGGATTGGTCGTCAGCAGGTTCGTGAACATGTCCGTGGCGATGATCGAGTTGCCGAACAGGTACAGCAGCACGATCTGGAAGGCGCAGAAGAAGATGAACGGGAAGGCCAGCCAGATCATCACGCCCGAACGCCGCAGCGCCACGCTCCACATCATGTAGAATCCCAGCGGCATGAGGATCAGCGCCTCGACGGTCCACACCGAGTAAGGCTCCGTATTGGCCAGCACGCAGTTGGGGATGATCAGCGCCACGAAGAAATAGACGGTCAGCAGCGTCGTGAAGCGGCTGCGGGTCTTGACCGTCCTCCGGCGGTTCGTCTTATTCGCGTTATTCAGATCGGCATTCATACAAATTCTCTTAAAAAGCCTCGTTGATGTTCAGCAGGAAACCGCTCGTTTTCTTGCCGAATCCGTAGTCGAGGCGCACGTTCACCCGTTTTTTCAGTTCCCACCGGAGTCCTGCGCCGTAGTTGGGCAGCGTCTGCGACCAGTCGAATCGCGACAGCGAGGGGAAAACGTTGCCCGCGCCGCCCCATACCGCGCATCCGATCCGCCTCCAGATGCGCTGGCGCAGTTCGACCTGCACGGTGATCATGTCGTTGTCCGTATAGCGGCCCTGGTAGTAGCCGCGCATCCGCTGGCCTCCGCCCATGCGGGCGAGCATCGGCCACGGAGTGCCGTCGGAGTTGAATACGGCATACAGATCCGCAGCCAGAACGCCGCCTTTCCAGACCTGCCCGTAAGCGTCGGCCGTGAAGGTCGTGCGCCACAGCGTCTTGCCGCAGTTGCCCAGCCCCTTGGGGAACAGCGTCTCCTGAAAACTCACGTAGACGCCCCGGAACGGGCTGGGGATGAAGTCCCGCGAGTCGTATTCCAGAATTGCGCCGACGCCCGTGGCCGTATAGCGCTGTTTCTGCCCTGCGAGGTAGGCCGGGTCTGAAAATTTCAGCCCCCGCACATGCTCGAAGCTCACCAGTCCTCCGATGTAGGCGTGGGGCAGGAACTCGTGCAGGTAGCGCCCTTCGACCAGATAACGCTTTTCGGAGTAGGTGCTCTCGGGATTGTACCGCCCGGCGTCGTAACCGATTCCCCAGAAACTGCGGGGCGCCGAGGCGAACATCACCGTATAGTTTATGCGGCGTTTGTTGTGCGAGAAAATGTTGTTTCCCGTCACGCCCAGCGCATAGAAGCCCGACACCGAGACGTTGCCGAAGATCGAGACGTCCGACGGCGCCGTGATCGAGTCCGTGCGGTCGAGGCGGTAGAGTCCCGCAGCCAGCAGCCCGATGCCGAAACTCGTGTTCTTCGAGTAGCTGGGACCTCCGGCGAAGGTGAAATCTATCTTCTTCTCGAAGGTCTTGTCGGTGGTCGACTCCCCGAAATAATCGACGACGCGCCGCAGAAAGGGTCTCTTTTCGGGAGCCTGCGGCGGCAGCGGGGTGTAGGAGTAGCGGAGCGAGTCGCCGTCGGAGGAGCGGATGGCGGTCTCCTGGGCATGCGCCGTGAGGTGCATGCCTGCGCTTATGAGGAGCAGAACGGCGGGGCGGCGCAGCATCCGGGCCTATTTGTACTTTTCGATGGTTTCGTAGAAGGCCTCCTTGTCGGCGTCGGAAAGCTCGCCCTTGCGCAGGAACACCAGCTCCCCCTCCTTCGATACGATCATCAGCACGAACTGGTTGTTGCAGTCGCCCAGCGCCCACGCCGTGCTTAAAATGCGGTTCTGGTCGGCGAGGACCGTGGCGCCGTTCTTGGCCGTGCGTTTCTTGGCCATGTTGCGGGCCATGCCGTTGGGGACCATCGGGGCGTCCTTGAGGTTCATCACGCCGAAGCCGTGGATATTGTCGCTTTCGGCGCGGTGGTTCTGCTCCAGTTCGATGGTGAAATCCTCGTTCTGCTTGTGCCGGTCGGGGTCCACGTAGAATATCATCAGGTTCTTTTCGCCGAAACAGGGGAGTTTGGCCGGCTTGCCGTCCAGATCGAGCACCTCGACGTTCTGCACTTTGCGGGGCAGTTCCTGTGCCTGAACGGCCGATGCGGTCAGCGCGAAGGCGGCCAGCATTGCAATCTCTTTCATCTTCATTACGTTCTGATTTTGTTGGTTTTTAATGAAAACAAATCGTGACAAAGTTACAATATTTCTCCGAAAATGGAGATTGCGGGGGTGCATATTATTGTTCGATTGGTCATTTTTTTCGGTCGGACGGGGTCAGAGCCGCGTCGAAGGCGTACAGTCCGCCGCCCGAAACGATCAGGAATACGTAGATCCCGAGCCACGCGAATTCCGGCTCTCCGGCTCCGAATCCGCCCCAGGCGAACATCAGGAGGATGCCCAGCGACATGACGAGGGCCGACATCCGCACCCAGAGACCCATGATGATCAGCACGGCCAGCAGCGCCTCGGCGACCGTCACGATGACGAACACGGCCGGCGGATTGATGTAAAGCGGCGATGGATATGAACTGATTATCTCGTTGTAGTTCTGTATTTTGCCGATGTTGTGAAACAGCATCGAGGCCCCCGTGAACAGCCGCAGGTAGAGCACCGCCCAGTCCATGCACCTGTATTGTCCGATCCAGTCTGAAATTCGTTTTCCCATGCCCCGGCTCCCTGCAATTCGCGTTCCGGAAGTTCCGCCGCCCCCGGCGCCGTGACGACATTTTTCACAGGTCGGAAGGTTTTGCCGACCGGGGCGGCCCGATTTTGCATCCATCCGACTTTTTGCTACCTTTGGCGGTGTATTCCAAACGGGACGACGATGCAGGATATGATAGACGGACGCTGCGGTTGGTGCGGAACCGACGGGCTGTATGTGAAATACCACGACGAGGAGTGGGGAAGACCGGTGACCGACGACGGGAAGCTGTTCGAATTCCTCGTGCTGGAGAGCGCCCAGGCCGGGTTGAGCTGGATAACGATTCTCCGGAAGCGGGAGGGCTACCGCAAGGCCTTTTGCAATTTCGACGCCGGGAAGGTGGCGCGGATGACCGATGACGATGTCGAACGGCTGATGCACTTCGACGGCATCGTGAAAAACCGGCTGAAAATCAAAGCGACCATCACGAATGCGCGGCTGTTCCTCGCCGTGCAGGAGGAGTTCGGCAGTTTCAGGGACTACACGCTGTCGTTCTTTCCCGGCGGAAAGCCGATCACCAACCATTTCCGCTCCCTGAACGAGATTCCGGCGTCGTCACCCGAATCCGACGCCATGAGCCGGGACATGAAAAAACGGGGCTTCAAATTTTTCGGCCCCACGATTTGTTACGCCCATTTGCAGGCCTCGGGGTTCGTCAACGACCATCTGACGGGCTGCATTTGCCGGAACGGACAATGACGGCAGGCCATGAACCGCCCTTTTTCCGGCTCCTTGCGGGGCGTCGGTCCGGAAAGCATTGAAAATTCAACCATATGAAAACGAGAATATTGTTTGTCTGCCTCGGCAATATCTGCCGTTCTCCGGCCGCCGAGGGCATCATGCACCGCATCGTGGAGCGACGCGGCCTGTCCGGGACGTTCGGGATCGACTCCGCGGGAACCTACGGGGGACACCGCGGCGAACTGCCCGATCCGCGCATGCGCAGCGCGGCCTCGCGCCGCGGCTATGCGCTGACGCACCGTTCGCGGCAGGTCGGGGAGGAGGATTTCGACCGCTTCGACATGATCGTGGCGATGGACGACATGAACTACGAGTCGCTCAACCGGCTGGCTCCCTCGCGCGAGGCTGCGCGGAAGATTTTCCGCATGGCGGAGTTCTGCCGCCGCCATCCCGACCGCACCTACGTGCCCGATCCCTACTACGAGGGCCACGAGGGCTTCGAACTGGTGCTCGACATGCTGGAAGACGGCTGCGAGGGGATTCTGGAATATCTCTCCGAAAACGGAAAATGAAAAGTCTCCCTTTGACGAGGGAGACCCGGAGGGATTGTCGGAATGAATGACGCCGCGGCCCGGTGTGGAGTCGGCAGGTTCGGCCCGGGATGAACCCCGAGCGTGTCGGGCTTGCCGGTTTTACGTCAGAAATCCAACCCGAAACTGATGCTGTATGTGTTGCGCAGCAGCGAGTGCTTCTTGGCGAAGAGGTAGGCGAAATCGAGCCGCAGGTGGAGGATGCGCAGTCCCGCGCCGACGGTCCAGTAGCTCGGGTAGTAGTCGCGCCGTTCGCCGTAGTGGTAGCCGGTGCGCAGCTGCACGAGCTGCATCAGGTTGTACTCGACGCCCAGCGACATCTGGAAACCGCGGACCGCGGAGGGCGAGAAATAGTAGCCCAGGTCAGTTCCGACCGTGATTTCGTGCGCATCGGTGAGGAACGTGTCGAGGGCCGCGCCCACGGTGAAATCCATCGGCAGGGTGTATTCCGTATCGCGGAGATACCCGCCCAGATTGCCCAGCTTGGCGCCTGCGCGCAGCGTCGAGTAGCTGCCGACGTTCTCCAGCGGCCGCTGCCACGCGGCGCTCAAATCCACGGCCAGCGCGTCGGCTGAGATGTCGGGGCGTTTGAGGTGCATGTAGCGGCCGACGATGCCGACGGCCCACCGGTCGCCGATGCGGCGCGCATAACCCAGGTCGACGGCCATGTCGTTGTTGCCGTGTTCGCGGAGGAACTGCCGCCAGCCGGCCTGCACGAGGTTGATGTTGTCGAACCGGCAGAATCCCGACACGGCGTAATAGTCGAAGCTCCGCTGTCCGTAATAGGAGGAGGAGACCTGCGACGGCGTGTGCGAGAAGATGGCCGTCGCGGAGTTGTTGTAGATGGCGTGCGAACCGGAAAGGGTGGTCATCATCACGCCGCCCATGCCCAGCGACTTGGCGTCGGGGCTGGGAAGCGTCGCCTCGATTCTCTGGGCGTATGTCTGGAGCGCGGCCAGTGCCGCGAGCAGGGTTACGAGTCGTTTCATGTTGCAAAGATAGTAAAATGCGGGACGGAAGCAAATCCGGTCCGCAGAAACCTTCCGGTCTGCCGGAAGCGTCGTTGCGACGCCGGAGGGCAGCAAAAAAGATGCAAGTTGCGCAGGCTGTTCAGGCAATTACGGCACACGCTGCGCTTTCGTGCCGTGATTGTTGGCGGCGCTTCGGCAATACGCGAAAATTCCTGCGGGAGACCTGATATTGAATAAAATGCCCGCTCGAACTTGTTCGGCGGGCATTTTATTCAATGTCCGATGCCAAAGGCATCTTTTCGCGTATTGCGTTCAGCTTCTTAACAGTTCATCGCTCCGCAGCAGTGGATGACCTGCCCGCTGACATACGACGAAAGGTCCGACGCGAGGAACAGCGCCACCTTGGCGACATCCTCCGGCGTGCCGCCGCGGCGCAGCGGAATCTGCTTGTACCAGCCCTCCTTCACCTCGTCGGGCAGTTTGTCGGTCATCTCGGTCATAATGAAGCCCGGGGCGATGGCGTTGGCGCGAATGCCGCGCGGACCCATCTCCTTGGCGATCGACTTCGCAAGGCCGATCATGCCGGCTTTCGAGGCCGAGTAGTTGCACTGGCCGGCGTTGCCGCTGACGCCCACCACCGACGACATGTTGATGATCGAGCCGCCTTTCTGGCGCGCCATGACCGGCACGACGGCGTGGATGAAGTTGAACGCCGACTTGAGGTTGACCGTCAGCACGGCATCCCACTGGGCCTCGGACATGCGCATCATCAGTCCGTCCTTGGTGATTCCGGCGTTGTTCACGAGGATGTCGATACGGCCGAAATCCTTTATGATCTGGTCGATGACCGCGTGCGTCTCTTCGAAGTTGGCTGCGTTCGAGGCATAGCCCTTGGCTTTCACGCCCAGCGCGGCGATTTCGGCTTCGGTAGCCTTGCCGTTCTCGTCGATCGCAAGGTCGGTGAACGCCACGTTGGCGCCCTCTTTGGCGAATTCGAGTGCGATGGCCTTGCCGATGCCGCGTGCGGCGCCGGTCACAACGGCCACTTTTCCATCCAGTAATTTCATAATTCTTTTATATTTTTAAGGCAATATCTGCCAATTTTTATTCGCAAATATAGGAAAAATATCTTAATCGCCTGCCCGCGGAGCGAATTTCGGCATTTTTGCTTATCTTTACCGACCGTAAACAGCATTCCAAAATCCTTATAACGATATGAAAAGAGATTCCCAGATTTTCGATTTGATTGCCGCCGAGCGCAACCGCCAGATGCATGGCATCGAACTGATCGCTTCGGAGAACTTCGTCAGCGACCAGGTGATGGAGGCCATGGGTTCGGTCTTGACCAACAAATACGCCGAAGGCTATCCCGGAGCGCGCTACTACGGCGGCTGCGAGGTCGTGGACAAGGTCGAGACGCTGGCCATCGAGCGCATCTGCCGTCTCTACGGCGCGGAGTACGCCAACGTGCAGCCCCATTCGGGCGCACAGGCCAACATGGCCGTTTTCTTCGCCTGCATGCAGCCGGGCGATACGTTCATGGGACTGGACCTTGCACACGGAGGCCACCTCTCGCACGGTTCGCCGGTCAACATGTCGGGTAAATATTTCAAGGCCGTGGGCTATCAGCTCGACGAGGCCACGGGCGTGATCGACTACGACGCCATGGAGCGCAAGGCCCTGGAGTGCAAGCCGAAACTGATCGTCGGCGGCGCCTCGGCCTACTCGCGCGAGTGGGATTACAAACGCATGCGCGAGATCGCCGACAAGGTGGGCGCGCTGCTGATGGTGGACATGGCCCACACGGCCGGTCTGATCGCCGCGGGGCTGCTGGAGAACCCCGTGAAATACGCGCATATCGTCACCTCGACGACCCACAAGACCCTGCGCGGCCCGCGCGGCGGCATCATCCTGATGGGCAAGGACTTCGAGAACCCCTGGGGCCAGACCACGCCGAAGGGCGTCGTGAAGATGATGTCGCAGATCCTCAATTCGGCCGTCTTCCCGGGCATCCAGGGCGGTCCGCTGGAGCACGTCATCGCCGCCAAGGCCGTAGCCTTCGGCGAAGCGTTGGAACCCGCCTACAAGGAGTATCAGACGCAGGTGCAGAAGAACGCCGCAGCCATGGCCGCCGCCTTCGTCGAGCGCGGCTACAAGATCGTCTCGGGCGGCACGGACAACCACCTGATGCTCGTCGACCTGCGCACGAAGTTCCCCGAACTGACGGGCAAGCTGGCCGAGAAGTGCCTCGTGGCCGCCGACATCACCACCAACAAGAACATGGTTCCGTTCGACAGCCGGTCGCCGTTCCAGACCTCGGGTCTGCGCTTCGGAACCCCGGCCATCACCACGCGCGGCCTGAAGGAGGACAAGATGGACTACATCGTCGGGCTGATCGACCGCGTGCTGCACGACCCGGAGAACGAAGCGAACATCGCCGCCGTGCGCAAGGACGTGAACGCGCTGATGGCCGACTATCCGCTTTTCGCGTGGTAAGATGAAGGAGGTCATCGACTTCTTCCGCCGGCTGCACGACGACAACACCCGGGAATGGTTCGACGCCCACCGCGCCGAATGGACCCGTGTGAAGGGACGGTTCGCCGATTTCACCGGACAGCTGATCGGGGGCATCGCGTCGTTCGACCCCGAGGTGCGCGGCCTGCGTCCGCAGGACTGCACCTACCGGATCGCCCGCGACACGCGTTTCTCGCCCGACAAGTCGCCCTACAAGACCTATATCGGGGCTTACATTGCGCCGAAGGGCAAGAAGTCGGGTTTCGCGGGATACTATTTCCACATCGAACCCTGCTGCGACTCGCTGGTGTGCTGCAACCTGCTTTCGGCGGGCGCCGTGTGCATCGAGCCGACGGTGCTGCGGTCGATCCGCGAGGAGGTGCTCGACAACGGCGCGCAGATCGAGGCGGCGATCCGGAAGGCCAAAGGGTTCCGGCTGTGCAGCGGCAACAGGCTCAAGCGGGTCCCGACGGGATTTCCGGCCGACAGCCCCTATGCCGAGATGCTGAAGCTGAAGGACTTCTACCTCGAACAGCCCATCGCCGAGGAGTTCCTGCTCGCACCCGACCTGCTGGAACGCACCGTCGAGCAGTTCCGCCGCACGCAGCCGTTCATCGCCATTCTGAACCGGGCGATCCGCTACGCCCACGAAGAGATGCAGTGACATGAGACGTCTGTTTCTGATCGCTGCACTGTTTCTGTGGACGCCGGCCGGGGCGCAGAACGACGATGCGACGCCGCGGAAGATCGAAAAAGAGACCTTCGTCTATGCCGTGCGGGATGCCGACACGCTGCGGCTGGACCGTTATGCGCTCCTCTCGCCCGACAGCCGGGCGAAACCCTGCCTGATGTTCCTTTTCGGCGGCGGCTTTATGACCGGAACGCGGGACAACCGGCGTTTCCGCCCCTTCTTCGACTACTACGCCCGCAAGGGGTTCGTCGTCGTGTCGATCGACTACCGGCTGGGGATGAAGCGGGCCAGACAGGCCGGCCTGCTCGACGAGGAGCATTTCACGCAGGCGTTGGACATGACGCTTTCGATGGCGACGGAGGACCTCTACGACGCCACGGCCTATATCTGCCGGCATATGCCGGACGTCGATCCTTCGCGGATCGTGACGTGCGGGTCGAGCGCCGGGGCCATCACGGTGCTGATGGGCGAGTACTGGCTTTGCAACGGGCATCCGCTGACCGCCGGGAAGTTCACGCAGAACTTTAGCTACGCCGGGGTAATCGCCTTTGCGGGAGCCGTTTGCGATACGCAGGACAGCCTGCGCTGGGCGCGCGATCCCGCGCCGATGCTGCTTTTCCACGGCGACGCCGACCGCAATGTGCCCTACGGCGCGATCGGTGTCGACGGGGTCTGGCTGTTCGGCTCGAAGAGCATTGCCGACGACCTCGCGCGGCGCAGGGTTCCGCACGCGTTCTACTCCGTCGCCGAGACCAATCATTCGATGGCGTGGCGGCCGATGACCGAGAACCGCGGCGAGATCGACTCGTTTCTCGAAAAGCTGGTCTTCAAACGGCAGCGGCTGGTGACCGACGTCCGCATCACGCCGCTCGATGCGCCCGCAGTTCCGAAGGATTTCGGGATTTCCGACTACATCGACGCCAACTATGGGCATTAGGCGTCCGCCGCAGATGAAAAATCCGCAGCCTCCCCCGGGAAGCTGCGGATTTTCGTTTGCCGTGCGGCGCGTGATCACTCCACCGTCACCGACTTGGCGAGGTTGCGGGGCTGGTCGACATTGCGGCCCTTGTAGACGGCGATGTAGTAGGCCAGCAGTTGCAGCGGGACCGATACCACGATGGGCATCAGGCACTCGGCGATCACCGGGACCTCGATCACGAAGTCGGCCGAGCGGCGTACCTGTTCGTCGCCGCGGGCGACGACGGCGATGATCTTGCCGCCGCGGGCCTTGATCTCCTCGATGTTCGAGGCCGTTTTTTCGTAGGTGTGGTCCGGCGTGGCGATGGCCACGGTGGGCATCTCGGCGTCGATCAGCGCAATGGGGCCGTGCTTCATCTCGGCCGCGGGGTAACCTTCGGCGTGGATGTACGAAATCTCCTTGAGTTTCAGCGCGCCTTCGAGTGCCGTGGGGTAGTTGTACCCGCGGCCGAGGTAGATGAAGTTGTGCGCATAGGTGAATATTTTCGCCAGGTCGGCGACCTGCGGGGCGACTTTCAGCACCTCTTCCATCGTCTCGGGCAGGTGCAGCAGCGCCGCCGAAACCTCGTTGTAATACGCCTCCGTGACGGTTCCTCTCTCGCGGCCCACGGCCAGCGCCAGCATGGCCATCACGGTCACCTGCCCGGTGAAAGCCTTCGTCGAGGCGACGCCGATCTCGGGTCCCACGTGGATATAGGCCCCCGAATCCGTGGCCCGGGCGATCGACGAGCCGACGACGTTGCAGATGCCGAAGACGAACGCCCCGGCCTTGCGGGCCAGTTCGACGGCGGCCAGCGTGTCGGCCGTCTCGCCCGACTGCGACACGGCCACGACGATGTCGTCCTCGCGGATGATGGGGTTGCGGTAGCGGAACTCCGAGGCGTACTCCACCTCGACGGGAATGCGGCAGATCGACTCCACGAGGTGTTCGCCGATCAGCGAGGCGTGCCACGACGTGCCGCACGCCACGAAAATGATGCGCCGGGCGTTCACGAACCTGTCGCGGTGGTCGATCACGCCCGAAAGTTTCACCTCGCAGGTGTCGGGGTTGATGCGTCCGCGGATGCAGTCGACGATGGTCCGGGGCTGCTCGTAAATCTCCTTGAGCATGAAATGGGGATAGCCGCCCTTTTCCAGCTGCGAGATCGACAGCTGGAGTTTCTTGATGTCGATCTTTGCGTCGTGGTTGTCCAGCGTGACGATTTTCAGCGGGGCGTTGCGGTCGATCACGGCGATTTCGCCGTCGCCCACGTAGACGAAATCCTCGGTGTATTCGATGATCGACGCGGCGTCGGACGAGAGGAAGAACTCCCCGTCGCCCACGCCCACGACCATCGGGCTGCTCTGCCGCGCGGCGACGATCCGGTCGTGGTTGCCCTTCTCGACGACGGCGATGGCGTAGGCGCCGATCACCTGCCGGAGGGCCTGCCGCACGGCTTCGGGCAGCGAGCAGCCGCTGGTCGCCCGGACGTATTCGATCAGATTCACCAACACCTCGGAGTCGGTGCTGCTGCGGAAGGTGTATCCGTGCTGTTCGAGGGCGTCCTTCAGCACGCGGTAGTTCTCGATGATGCCGTTGTGTATCAAGGCTATGTTCTCCGATTCGGAGTAGTGGGGATGGGCGTTGGCGTCGTTCGGAACCCCGTGCGTGGCCCAGCGGGTGTGGGCGATGCCGATATTGCCGCCGAGGTCCTTTCCGTCGAGGAAATGCTCCAGATCGGAGACCTTGCCCTTGCATTTGAATACGTTGAGACGCCCGTCCGGGTTGACCAGCGCGACGCCCGCACTGTCGTATCCCCTGTATTCGAGGCGGTGAAGCCCCTTTATCAGAATCGGGCACGCGTCGCGCCGCCCGACATATCCGACTATTCCGCACATGTTGTTCTGTTTTTTTGTTCGGGTCAAAAATAAGAAAAAATTTTAATAAACACACATGTGTAAGGGCGGGAATTTACTCCCGCCCTCATTCAGAATAGGCTGCAACGCTTGCAACGATTTGGTTTTCGGTGAATTTACCGCACGTACTTCAAGATTTCCTTCACGATCGCGCCGTTGCCCGCGACGATCGAGATGCCCCGGTCGCGGCGCAGGTCGCAGACGACGCCCCCGGCCTCGGCGAGGATCAGTTCGGCGGCGCAGACGTCCCATTCGTGCAGCGCCAGTTCCCAGTAGCCGTCCAGCAGTCCGGCGGCGACGCAGCTGATGTCGTAGGCCGCAGAACCCAGCCGCCGGACATCCCGCACGTAGGGGATGATCCGTGCGACGTTGTCGCTGTTGTTGTCCGGATTCACGTCCTTGTCGTAGGGGAATCCCGAGGCGATGACCGAGGTGGCGAGCGTCTGTTTCTCCCCGACGCGGATGCGTTCCGGCTCCCGCGAAGCGTATTGCAGATATGCCCCGCCGCCCTTCGTCGCCGTGAACAGCTCGTTCAGATAGGGTGCGTAGACGACCCCCACGATGGTTTCGCCCCTGTACTGGAGGGCTATCGAAACCGTGAACAGCGGAAGTCCCTGACTGTAATTGGTCGTGCCGTCGAGCGGGTCGACGACCCAGCGCCAATCGCTCGCGGCGTTGCCCCGGCAGCCGCCCTCCTCGCCCAGAATGGCATGGTCGGGATAACGCTCCGCGATCATGCCGGCAATCAGTTCCTCGCTCTCCCTGTCGGCGCGCGTCACCACGTCGTAGACGTTGGATTTGGTCTCGATCGACAGCCTGTCGCCCCGGAAGTAGGCGAGTTGTATTCCGCCCGCGGCCTTCGCCAGCTGCACGGCGAATTTCAGCAGTTCGTCGTACATGCTATTCGGATTCGGCGAAATACTTGTAAAACAGCGGAATGGTCTCCACGCCCTTGTCGAACTGCTCGAGTCCGTAGCTTTCGTTGGGCGAGTGGATGGCGTCCTCGGCCAGACCGAAGCCGATCAGCAGCGATTTGATGCCCAGAATCGACTCGAATCCGCTGATAATGGGGATCGAACCGCCCGAGTAGAAGGGCAGGGGCTTTTTGCCGAAAGTCGCCTCGACGGCCTTTTCGGCCGCCTTGTAGGCCGGCATGTCGGTCGGCGCGACGTAGGGCATGCCGCCGTGGAGCGATTTCACCACGACCTTCACGCTCTCGGGCGCGATGGCGCGGAAATGTTTCTCGAACAGCTCCGAGATCTTGCGGTAGTCCTGATTCGGCACGAGGCGCATCGAAATCTTGGCCGAAGCCTTCGACGGAATGACCGTCTTGGTCCCCTCGCCCGTGTAGCCGCCCCAGATGCCGTTGACGTCGAGCGACGGGCGCACGCCGGTGCGTTCCAGCGTCGTGTAACCCGCTTCGCCCTCCACGTCGCCGATTTTCAGCGACTTCTTGTAATCCTCGAGGCTGAACGGCGCCTTGTTGAACGCCTCGCGCTCGGCGGGCGTCAGCTCCCGCACGTCGTCGTAGAAGCCGGGGATCGTCACGCGGCCGTTCTCATCGACGAGTCCCGCCACCAGCCGCGCCAGCACGTTGGCCGGGTTGGCCACCGCACCGCCGAACAGCCCCGAATGCAGGTCCTTGTCCGGTCCCGTCACCTCGACCTCCATGTAGGCCAGTCCGCGCAGTCCGCAGGTGATCGACGGCGTCTGCATCGAGATCATCGACGTGTCCGACACCAATATAATATCGGCCTTGAGCAGCTCCTTGTTCTGCTCGCAGAAGCCATAGAGGCTCGGCGAACCGATCTCCTCCTCGCCTTCGAGCATGAATTTCACGTTGCAGGGCAGCGAATCGGTGGCGCACATCGCCTCGAACGCCTTGGCGTGCATCCACAGCTGGCCCTTGTCGTCGTCGGCGCCGCGGCCCCAGATGCGGCCGTCGCGGATGACCGGCTCGAAAGGTTCCGTGCGCCACTCGTCGCGCGGGTCCACGGGCATCACGTCGTAGTGGCCGTAGACCAGCACCGTTTTGGCCCCGGGATCGACGGTCTTCTCGGCGTAAACTACCGGATTGCCCTCCGTGGGCAGCACGTCGGCGCGGTCGGCCCCGGCCTTCACGAGCGCCGCCGCGAGAAACTCGGCGCAACGCTGCATATCGGGCTTGCGCTCGGACTGCGCGCTGATCGACGGGATACGCAGCAAGTCGAGCAACTCGCTGATAAACCGTTCTTTATTCTCCTTTATATAAACCTTTGCTTTATCCATTTATTCGGTGGTTTTTTGCAGTGTGTAATTGTCCGCCAGCGCGCCGGTCACAGGTTGTTTTTCGGCGTCGAGGCGGCGCAGGCGGTTCTCCTCGACCTTGTAGTATTGGGGCTGTCCGCCCTCCGAGGGCGTCAGCGTCAGCAGGTTCTCCTTAACGGTGAAAGCGCCCTTCTCGTCGAATTCCGAGTCGCGGTCGATGTATTTCAGATGCAGGGCATAGGAACCGTCGGGCGCAAGCGTCAGCGTCGTCTCGATTCCCGGGCAGTCGGCCGCAGGCAGCGTGCCCTTGTAGACGCCCAGGTAGTCGAGCGAGGTCTCGGCATTGTGCATGTCGGGAGCCGCTGCCGTTGTCTGCTGCGTCCCGGCTGTCGCCGCCTTCTGCTGCGCATTTCCGCCGCAGGAGACCATCGCGAGGGCTGCGGCGAGGATCAATAAACTCTCTTTCATGCTCTTAAATGTTGCAGATCTCCTTGATTTCGGCAATGAACCGCTGCGCCAGCGCGTCGGCCTCGTCCATCGACTTCGCCTCGGTGTAGACGCGGATGATCGGCTCGGTGTTCGACTTGCGCAGGTGCACCCAGTTTTCCGCGAAGTCGATCTTCACGCCGTCTATATCGTTCACGTTTTCACCGGCATAACGCCCCTTCACCTCACGCAGCACTTTATCTACGTCGATGGCGGGCGTCAGCTCGATTTTGTTCTTCGAGGCGTAGTACGAAGGGTAGGTGGCGCGCAGCCGGGTCATCGTCATGCCTTTCTTCGCCAGCCACGTTAAAAAGAGCGCCGTGCCCACCAGCGCGTCGCGGCCGTAGTGCAGCTCGGGGTAGATCACTCCGCCGTTGCCTTCGCCGCCGATCACCGCGCCGACCTCCTTCATCTTCGCCACGACATTGACCTCGCCGACCGCCGAGGCGTAGTACTTGCCGCCATGACGCTCCGTGACGTCGCGCAGCGCGCGCGACGAGGAGAGGTTCGAAACCGTGTTGCCGGGCTTTTCGGAAAGAATGTAGTCCGCGACGGCCACCAGCGTGTACTCCTCGACGAACATCGAGCCGTCCTCCGAGACGAACGCCAACCGGTCGACGTCCGGGTCGACGACGATGCCCAGGTCGGCTTTCTCGCGCACGATGACCTCCGAGATTTCCGTGAGGTTCTGCGGCAGCGGTTCGGGGTTGTGGGCGAATTCGCCCGTGGGTTCGCAGTTCAGCTCCACGACCTCGCAGCCCAGTTCGCGCAGCAGTTTCGGCATCACGATGCCGCCCACCGAGTTCACGGCGTCGACGACGACCTTAAAACGGCGTTTGCGCACCGCTTCGACGTCGACCAGCGGCAGCGCCAGCACGCGGCGGATATGCTCGTCGTTGAAATCCTCGCGCGACAGCACATGGCCGATGGCGTCGATCGCGGGGTAGTCGTAATCCTCCTCCTCGGACATGGCCAGCACCTGCTTGCCCTCGGCGTCGTTGAGAAACTCGCCGTCGGAGTTCAGCAGTTTCAGGGCGTTCCACTGGCGGGGGTTGTGCGAGGCGGTGATGATGATGCCGCCGTCGGCCTTCTTGCCGATCACGGCCATCTCGGTCCCGGGGGTGGTGCACAGCCCGACGTTGACGACGTCCGCGCCGCAGGCCAGCAGGGTCCCTTCCACGAGGTTCGAGACCATTTCGCCCGAAATACGGGCGTCGCGTCCTACGACTATGGTAAGTTTTTTGCCCGGATTGCGGCGGGCGATCAGGCGCACGTAGGCCGTGGTGAATTTGACGACGTCGGGAGGCGTCAGGTTCTCGCCCGCGGGTCCGCCGATCGTGCCGCGGATGCCCGAAATGGATTTGATGAGTGTCATGTTTTATTCGGTTTTACGGATACTTATATTTATGAAAAATTCGCTTCGAAGTTTTGATATTCGAGGTAAATATATTACTTTTATGCCAATTATGGAAATTAAAAAACGACAATTATGAGAACCATTCCCGCTTCCGAATTGATTATCAACGACGACGGTTCGATTTTTCACCTGCACCTGCATCCCGGGCAGCTGGCCGACACGGTGATCCTGGTCGGCGACCCCGGCCGCGTGGCCCTCGTAGCCGGATTTTTCGACACGAAGGAGTGCGAGGTTTCGAACCGCGAGTTCAAGACCGTGACGGGCAGCTATAAAGGAAAACGCATGACGGTCCTCTCGACCGGCATCGGCATCGGCAACATCGACATCTGCGTCACGGAGCTGGACGCGCTGGCCAACGTCGATTTCGCCACGCGGCAGGAGAAGGCCGAAAAAAAACGGCTCACGCTGGTGCGGCTGGGCACTTCGGGCGCCATTCAGCCCGACATCAAGGTCGGTGAATTCGTCTTCTCGCGCACTTCGTGCGGCTTCGACGGCCTGTTGAGCTACTACAAGGGCCGCGACGCGGTCTGCGACCTGGCGCTCGAAGAGGCGTTCGTAAAACATACGGGCTGGTACGAGAAGATGCCGCGCCCCTATTTCGTCGACGCCGACAAGACCCTGTTCGAGCATTTCAGCGACGTCACGCGCGAGGGCATCACCATCGCCGCTCCGGGATTCTACGCCCCACAGGGCCGCTGGGTGCGGCTCGAACCGCACGACGCCCGGCTGAACGAGAAGATCGAGTCGTTCGGCTACGAAGGCCGCCGCATCACCAACTTCGAGATGGAGGGTTCGGCGCTCGCGGGGCTGGCCGCCCTGATGGGTCACCGCGCCGCCACGATCTGCACGATCATCGCCCAGCGCATCGCGCAGGACGTGAACACCGACTACAAGCCGTTCGTGCGGAAGATGATCGAAACGGCCCTCGACAAACTGGCAATTTTAGAGTAAGAAACCATAAACAGACAAAACAGAAACAACGTATGAAATTTTCCGTATCAAGCTCGGCCCTGCTTTCGCTTCTGGCTACCACCGGCAAGGTCATCAGCAATAAGAACACGCTGCCCATCCTGGACTACTTCCTCTTGGAACTCAACGGCAACACGCTGCAAGTCACCACCTCGGATCTTGAGACGACGCTCGTCGGGCAGATCGAGGTGGACAGCGTCGAGAGCGAAGGTACGATCGCCGCGCCGGCCAAACTGATGCTCGACTCGCTGAAGGAGTTCCCCGAACTGCCGCTGACCATCGAGGTCAACGACAAGAACTGGGAGATCAAGATCAACTGGAAGAGCGGATCGCTCTCGATTCCCGGAGCCAGCGCCGTCAGCTATCCCGCCGTGCCGCAGCTGAACGCCGAGAAAAAGGAGCTGCGCCTCGACGTCGACACCCTCGTGAACGGCATCAACAAGACGATTTTCGCCACGGCGGACGACGAACTGCGCCCCGTGATGAACGGCATCTATATCAATCTGGCGCCCGACGCGCTGACGTTCGTGGGAACCGATGCGCACAAACTCGTGAAGTACGAGGCCGAGACCGAAAACGAGGTGACGGCGTCGTTCATCCTCCCGAAGAAGCCCGCCAACCTGCTCAAGTCGGTGCTGCTGAAGGAGGACGACGCGATCGAAATGGCGTTCGATTCGAAGAACGCCCTGTTCAAACTCAAGAGCCACACGCTCGTCTGCCGCCTGATCGAGGGCAACTACCCGAACTACAACGCCGTGATTCCGTCCAACAACCCCAACAAGGTGCTGGTGGACCGCATCGAGCTGGTCAACGGCATCAAGCGCGTGGCCGTCTGCTCGAACCCCACGACGAACCTGATCCGCATGGACATCGCCGACAACCGGATCACCCTCACGGCGCAGGACATCGACTTCTCGGTGTCGGCCAACGAGACGATCTCGTGCAGCTACGACGGGCAGCCCATTTCGATCGGCTTCAAGTCGACGTTCCTCGTCGAGATCCTCTCGAACATGGATACCCCGACGGTGGTGGTGGAACTGGCCGACTCGACCCGCGCCGGCGTCTTCAAACCCGTTTACGACGACAAGCAGCCGAGCGCGACGCTCATGCTGCTGATGCCGATGATGATCAACGCATAACGGCCGTCAGATGAAGCTGAACCTCAAACGACCGATCATCTTCTTCGACCTCGAAACCACCGGCGTGGACACCGCCCGGGACCGCATCGTGGAGATCTCGATGGTCAAGGTCATGCCCGACGGCGAGGAGATCACCAAAACCCGGCGGCTCAATCCCGGGATGCATATCCCCGAGGAGGCCTCGGCCATACACGGCATCACGGACGACGACGTGAGGGACTGCCCGACGTTCGCGCAGGTCGCGCGGTCGCTCGAACAGTTCATCCGCGGCTGCGACTTCGGCGGCTTCAACTCGAACCGCTTCGACCTGCCGGTGCTGGTCGAGGAGTTCCTGCGCGCCGGCGTGGACGTGGACTTCAAGCGCCGCAAGTTCATCGACGTGCAGAACATCTTCCACAAGAAGGAGCAGCGCACGCTGGTCGCGGCCTACAAGTTCTACTGCGACAAGGACCTGGAGGAGGCCCACTCGGCCGAGGCCGACACGAAGGCCACCTACGAGGTGCTGAAGGCCCAGCTGGACCGTTACGACGATCTGGAGAACGACATCGACAAGCTGGCCGAATACTCGTGCCGCGCCGAATCGGCCGACTACGCCGGGCGCATCCTCTACAACGAGAAGGGCGAGGAGGTCTTCGGGTTCGGCAAGTACAAGGGCCGTTCGGTGGCCGAGGTGTTCCGCATCGAGCCGAGCTACTACGCCTGGATGATGAACGGCGATTTCCCGCTCTACACCAAGAAGGTCATCACCGAAATCCGGATGCGCGATAAAATGAAATGACGATGAAACGACTCTGTGCCGCAGCTCTGATGATCGTGTGGGCTTTCTGCGCCGTTGCGGCGGGGAAGTCCGCAACGATCGTCTACATCAACGGTGCGAAATACTACATCCACACGGTGCAGGCGGGCGAGACGCTCTACGGGCTTTCGAAAACCTACGGGGTGGGCGAGAAGGTGATTCTCGAAAACAACCCCTCGATCGCCCGCGGCCTGAAAACCGCCGAGAACATCAAGATCCCCTTCGTGGCCGACGTTCCCGAACCCAAGTCGGACAAGAAGCTGCGCAAGACCTTCGACTTCCATTTCGTGTCGAAGGGCGAGACGCTCTACGCCATTTCGCGGCAGTACGAGATTCCGGTGAAAACCCTTCTGGAGGACAATCCGAACCTCGACCCGCTGCACATGCGCCTCGGCGAACGCATCCTGATCCGCAGGAAACAGATCGGCTCGGAGGACGAGGCCGGCACGAAGGAGCAGTGGGAGGAGTACCGGCAGTCGCTGAACAGCGTGGCCGAGGAAGGCACGGCCTACCACATCGTCCATCCGGGCGAGACGTTCTATTCGCTCTCGCGCCGCTTCGGGATCACCGAGGCGGAGTTCAGCGCGCTCAACGGCGGACTGAAACCCGCGGACCTCAAGGCCGGGGCCATGGTCAAGATTCCCGCGCCCGAGGCCGGACAGATTCCGGAGGGCGCCGACAGCCTCCAACGGCAGGACAGCGTGCCGGAGACCGGGCAGCAGGTCGTGCAGATCGACTTCCGGGCGCTCCGGGCCGGCGACCCGCTCGACGTGGCGCTGCTGCTGCCCCTCGCCACGGGCGGCGAGCCTAACGGCAACTACCTGGAGTTCTATCAGGGTTTTCTGCTGGGGCTGGACAGCGTGAAGCTCAAATACGGACGTTCGGTGAACGTGGACCTCTACAACACGGCCCGCGACACGGCGCGCATCCGCGAAATCGTCGAAAGCGACGCCTTCCGGAAAGCCGACCTGATCGTCGGCCCCGTCTACGAGGAGGGGCTGTATCCGGTGATCCGCTTCGCCGAGGAGAAAAAGATTCCCGTGGTGTCGCCGCTGGCCAATATCGAGGGGATGAACAGCGACGTACTGTTCCAGCTCGCGCCCGACCCTTCGCGCAAGTACGAGAAGGCAGGCGATCTGGTGAACGGCGACAAGCGCGTGACGCTGATCTGCACCGAGTCTGCCGACAAGGAGTTCGAGCGCGAGATGCTCGCGCTGCTGGGCGATTCGGAGTACCGCCGCTATACCTATAAATACGAGCATCCCACGGCCCGCTCGGCCGACAGCCCGAGCGACCTCACGCCGCTGCTGGAGAATACGGACGACAACGTTTTCATCATCCTCTCCGACAACGAGGTGGACATCGACCGCATTCTCGCGGCTCTGGCCTCGGCCGATACGAGCCTTACGAGCCGCGGCCGCACGGCGCCCCGCTTCGTGGTGCTGGGCAACACCCGCTGGAACCGCTACAACACCGTCGACCGCGCGATGTTCTTCAAGAACCGCGTGATCTTCTTCTCGACCTACCACGCCAAACGCGACTCGGAGACCGTGCGGGCGTTCGACGACGCCTATATCCGTTCGTTCGGCGCGCTGCCGACCCTCTTTTCCTACCGGGGCTACGACACGGCGATGATCTTCGCCCCGGCCATGTACGGCGACATCGAGTACGACCTCGAAGACCGCCGCTACACGCCGTTGCAGACGACCTATCGGTTCGGGCAGAACGAAGGCCGCGAGAACCACGTCAACCGCAACTGGACGCGGGTCAACTACAACAGCGACTTCACCATAACCATCGAATGACAGAGCCATGGCAACTTTGACGAATACGATTCCCGAGAAAACCATCGAGCGATTGAGCGAGTACCGCCGCACGCTGCTCGCCAGCCATCGGCAGGGCATCACGCATATCTTTTCGCACGTACTGGCCGGCATCCACGGCATCACGGCCGTGCAGGTGCGCCGCGACCTGATGCTGATCGGCTTCTCGAGCGACACGAAGAAGGGCTATGACGTGCAGGTGCTGATCGAGTACATCAGCCGCATCCTCGACAGCCCCTCGCCCATGAACATCGCCGTGCTGGGCATGGGCCATCTGGGCCAGGCCATCACCAAATATTTCAACGGCAAGGGGCTCAAGCTGAAGATCACCGCGGCGTTCGACGTCGACCCCGAAAAGGTCGGCAAGACGATCGACGGCATCCCGTGCTACCATATGGACTCTTTCGAGGAGGTGGTCGAGGACAAGGACATCTCGATCGTCATCGTCTCCTCGCCGACGAAGGTGGCTCCGAATCTCGTGCTGCCGATCATCAATGCCGGCATACGGGGAGTGCTGAATTTCACCTCCACGCCGCTGAACTTCCCGCAGGGGATCATCGTCGAGAATTACGACATCACCACGCTGCTCGAAAAAGTCGCCTACTTCGTCAAGGAGAGCGACGGGAGCAATTCGTAACCGTGTGCCGGAGAGGGAGAGAGAGATGAGGGTATTTCACGGTTTCGACGCACTTCCGCACTTCGTCCGTCCGGCGGTCACCGTCGGGTCGTACGACGGCGTGCACCTGGGCCACCGCGCCCTGATCGGGCGGCTGATCGCCGAGGCCCGCGCCAACGGCGGCGAAAGCATCGTGCTGACCTTCGAGCCGCACCCGCGCATCACGCTGGGAAAGGCCGAAGGGCTGCGGCTGCTGACGACGCTCGACGAGAAAACGGCCCTGCTGGAAGAGCTGGGGGTGGATAACGTGATCGTCATTCCCTTCGACAGGGCGTTCAGCGCCTTGTCCGGAGAGGAGTTCGCGGACGATTACCTGATCGGAAAGGTCGGCGCCGAAACGCTCGTCGCGGGCTACAACCACCGTTTCGGCCACGACCGGATCGACTGCGACACGCTCGCGGCGTCGGGACGGCTCCGCGTCGTGAAGGTGGGTCCGTACAGGGTCGACGGCGAGCATGTCAGTTCGACCGTGATCCGCCGGCTGCTGGATGAGGGGAAAACCGCAGAGGCCGAATTGTTACTTGGATATTCCCTGCAAACCGAAAAATAAAAAAACATGTTAAGTCACGATTGTCAGATACGCGTGTGGTACAAGCACACCGACCAGATGGCCATTTGCCACCATTCGAATTACATCTGCTACTACGAAGCCGCCCGCAGCGAGTTCCTGCGCGCGCTGGGCATGTCGTTCGCCGAGGTCGAACGGCGGGGCATTATGATGCCGATCCTCGAAGTGCAGTCGAAATACCGCAAGCCGGCCTATTTCGACGAACTGCTGACCGTGCGCATCATCCTCCGGGAAATGCCCTCGACACGCATCAATTTCTTCTACGAAATCTACAACGAGCGGGGCGACCTGCTCAATACGGGCATGACCCAGCTGGGCTTCATCCACAGCGATTCGCGGCGTCCGTGCCGCTGTCCGGAATGGTTCCTGGAGCTGATCCGCAGCCGCTGGACCGAATAAGACGCCCCGTTTCGGGTCCGATTCATGCCGCTTCGCCCTGCGAAGCGGTTTTTTCTGCGCCGTGACGGCATTTTCATCGCCCGGAAAGTCCCTCCCCGCAGTCCGGATTCCGGGACCGCTCCGTCGGGGCGGAAGCAAACCGGCGTTCGCTTCTGCGCCCGACGGAGCGTACCTTTGGATACTCCCGCTCGGCAATGTTCAAGTAAATTTGACATTGCCATCGCTTATTCGTACCTTTGCGGCTCAATTTGCGACAACTTATGATTTCAATAGACGGCCTCACCGTAGAGTTCAGCGGCACGACGCTTTTCAAAGACATCTCCTTCACGATCGGCGACAAGGACCGGATCGCCCTGATGGGCAAAAACGGAGCGGGCAAATCGACCCTGCTGAAGATCATCGCCGGAGTGCGTTCGGCCACGCGGGGGCGCGTGACCGTGGGCGAAGGCGGGAAAGTGGGGTATCTGCCCCAGCACCTTCAGGTGGAGGACGGGCGCACGCTCGTCGAGGAGGCGTCGCGGGCCTTCGAACACCTGTTCGAAATCGAGCGGCGGATCGCGGCGCTCAACGAGCAGCTCACGACCCGCACCGACTACGAAAGCGAGTCGTACATGCGGCTGATCGAGGAGGTCACGGCCATCTCCGAGAAGTTCTATGCCGTGGACCTCACCAACTATCAGGAAGACGTGGAGCGCATTCTGCTGGGGCTGGGCTTCGAACGGAGCGACTTCACGCGCCAGACCTCCGAATTCTCGGGCGGCTGGCGCATGCGCATCGAGCTGGCCAAGCTGCTGTTGCAGAAACCCGACCTGCTGCTCTTGGACGAGCCGACGAACCACCTCGACATCGAGTCGATCGAGTGGCTGGAGGATTTCCTGATGAACAACGCCAAGGCCGTAATGGTCATTTCCCACGACAAGGCTTTCGTGGACCACATCACCACGCGCACCATCGAGATCGCCCGCGGACGCATCTACGACTACAAGGTCAACTACTCCCATTACCTCGAACTCCGCAGGGAGCGTCGCGAGCAGCAGCAGGCGGCCTACGACAACCAGCAGAAGATGATCGCCGAGACCCGCGAGTTCATCGAGCGTTTCAAGGGGACCTATTCGAAGACCAATCAGGTGCAGTCGCGCGTGCGGATGCTCGAAAAACTGGAACTCATCGAGGTGGACGAGGAGGACCGGTCGGCGCTGAACCTGCGCTTTCCGCCCGCCCCGCGTTCGGGTTCCTATCCGGTCATCACCTCCGAACTGGGCAAGGCGTACGGCGACCACCGGGTGTTCAGCGACGTGTCGATCACCATCGGGCGCGGCGACAAGGTGGCTTTCGTGGGGCGCAACGGCGAGGGCAAGTCGACGATGGTCAAGGCCATCATGGGGCAGATCGACTTCGAGGGCGAGATCCGGATCGGCCATAACGTCCGGATCGGTTACTTCGCGCAGAACGAGGCGTCGGGGCTCGACGAGTCGATCACCGTCTTCAAGACCGTCGACGACATCGCCGTGGGCGACATCCGGACCCGTATCCGCGACATTCTGGGGGCCTTCATGTTCGGCAAGGAGGCCAGCGAGAAACTCGTAAAGGTGTTGTCGGGCGGCGAACGGACGCGTCTGGCGATGATCAAGCTGTTGCTGGAACCAGTCAACCTGCTGATCCTCGACGAGCCGACCAACCACCTCGACCTGAAGACCAAGGAGATTCTCAAAGAGGCCCTGATGGCTTTCGACGGCACGCTGATCGTCGTCTCCCACGACCGCGATTTTCTCGACGGGCTGACATCCAAAATCTACGAATTCTCCCACGGCCGCGTCACCGAGCACCTCGACGGGGTCTACGGTTTCCTCCGGAAGAAGAAAATTGAAAATATCAGCGAAATCGAACGGCGCAAGGCGTAGACGCCGCGCCTGTGAAGTCCCGGACCCTCGGGATTCCGTGCCGCCCGTCCTTGACGCAGACAAAACGGCCGCCCTGCAAGGGGCGGCCGTTTCCGTTATTCGATCATCTTTTTGAGCGTCTTTTTCAGCTTGTCGTGGTTGCGCAGGTCGTTGCGCAGTTTGCTGTTGCCGTCCCGGTCGACGAGTACGTAGGAGGGGATGCCGTCGACTTTGAACTTTTCGCACAGATATTTCCATTGCTCCTCGTTCAGCCGGTAATGCTTGCCGGCGATTTTGCCGATCTGGGTCTTGTAGGTCACCAGCGGCGAGGTCTCGTTGGCAAGGTAAATCCACACGATGTCGTCCGATTTCAGTTCCCCGGTTTTCAGCGGCTCGTTGGCCTTGATCGCCGCCTGGCAGGGTCCGCACCAGGTGTTCCAGAAATCGACCAGCACGACCTTGCCCTTGTAAGGCGCGACGATGGCGTCGAAAAGCTTGTCAGGGGCCACGTCGGGCGTCTCTTCGATCTTCACCTTGCCTTCCAGCGCCGCCAGCTCCCTGCGTACCCTGGCCTGAATAGCCTCGCACGCCTCGGCGTAGAACGGATTCTTCAGCGAACGGAGCGAGGCGAGGTCAGCCTCGGTGAGTTCGCAGTTCGCGGCTTTCGCGGCCATCGGAACGGCTTTGCGCAGATCTACGACAAGACCGTTCTCTGCATGGATAATATCCGCCCAGTCGAAAGCCGAGTAGCTGATGGCTGTCCGGTAGTCGGGTTCGAACTCGCCCATCAGCAGTTTCGGGTCATTGATGTCGAACAATCCGCAGACAGCGGCATAATGTTTCGGCTCCAGTGTGGCAAATTTGTAGTCGATCTTTGCATTGCGGTCCCAAAGATTGTTTACCGAGCGGTAGTTGTGTTCGAGAAGACTGCTGCACGTTACCATGACACAGAGAGCCTCCTGCTTGAGCGAGAGCAGGTTCAGTTCCTTCATCATCTCCGACATGCCGCTGCGGGCGACGCTGTCGGTCAGCATTTTGTATTTGGATACGATCATCTGCGCATATTCGTCCGCCGTCATCCGGTAATCCGCGAATTTGCCCGTATAGAAATCGAACCCGATCTGTTTTTCGGCCCTCATGTCGTACAGCATATTCAGGTCGGCATAGGTTCCCGTCGCATACAGCTTACGGTCGTGTGAGGCTTTTCGTTCCTTGCCGCGGCGCTGGACGATGGATTTGCCCTTCTCTGTGAGGTCAACGTAAATATCCGCGGTTTCCCCGGGAGCCGTCCAGAAATTCAGGTGCATCGAGCCGGGACCGGCCGGATTGCCATAGATCAGCGACGGGCCGTATTGCCCGAATTTAAAGGTCGCAACGCCCGTCTCGGGGTCGATGGGAGCGTCTTTGCGCTCGTGACCGGTCAGCATCGAATTGATATAAAGCGTCATGTCCTTGTACATCCCTTCGCGGAATCCTAACAGGTGGATGTTGACCCTCGTTTCGCCGACGGCGAAGATCGGATCGGGCACCGGACCGTCCTTCGGGGCCTTGCGCAGCTCCCGGGGCAGCCCCTCGGGAAATTCGGGGTACTCCGTTTTGCCCGTCAGGTCCACGCCGTAGAGTTTGAAACAGTCGTCGCAGTCCGATTCGATGAAGTCGAACGACTTTGTTCCGCGGGGCAGGGGAGGGAACCGCAGCATGAACGACGCACGGCCCGAATCGGGCATCCAGAACAGCGAGTCGGGCGTTATGCCTTCGGCCCCGGTGAGCATGAATCTCCGGGCGGGGATTTGCAGATAGCTGTCCGAAGAAATGACGATCCAGTTTTTGGGCCGGTAGTAGGCGTTCATGTGGAGCACGGTCGCCGTGTCGCTCAATTCGACTTTCACGATGTCGAGCGTCTGGGTGTTGGCCGTGGCGATCAGCGGGTTTTCCACGACCCGGTTAGCCGGGGTGCAGGACGGCAGCAGCGCACCGAGCGCCGCTGCGATTAGGAACAGGAGATTTCTCATAGCAGGTTGGTTGGGTTTGTAGTGACAAACAAATGTAGTCTTTTTTTGCTGTTTTTGCAACTGTTTCCGCAAAAAGCGGTTGGATGGCCCGGAACGGAAAAGGGACCGCACTCCGAAAGTGCGGCCCCTTCTCTGCAAACCCTTCAAAAACTATTTTCCGATCAGCGAAATCGAACGCTGGATGAAATCCGTCAGGTTCTTGCCCTTGAGCATGCCGTTGGTCAGCAGCGCCAGGTCGATGATCTGCTTGACGAGGCGGTTTTCGCCGCCGATCTCGCGCAGACGCTGGTTGCGCTCGTCGCGCAGGGTGACGATCTTCTTCGACAGCTCCTCGCGCGTGGATTTCTCCTCGGACGAAAGTTCCTCCTCCTTCTTGCCCTTCACGACCTCGTCGAAACGCTTCTCCTCGGCCACTGCGGCGTCGATCTTCTTGGTGATCGACTTCAGTTTGTCGCCGTAGGACTTCTCCACGTCGGCGAGGATGTCGATGACGATGGGGTGGTTGGCGTTGACCGCGATGGTGAAGTTGTCGGGCATCTGTCCGTAGAACTGGCTCATGCCCCCGCCGCCCGTCTGGGCCATCTCCTTCATGCGGCGCATGAACTCGTTCTGCGTGATCACCACCGGAGCCTCGTCGGGCGACATGGCCTCGAACGAGATGTTGTAGTGAATCTTGTCGTCCTTGGGCATCTGGCTCTCGAAAACGGGCGTCAGCACCTCCTGCTGGCCCTCGGTGAGCGACATCTTGACATTCTCCTCCTTCTGGATCAGCTTGTCGACCACGTCGCTGTCGACGCGCACGAAACGCGACTCCTTGTTCTTCGACTCGTACCAGTTGATGTAGTGGCTGTCCAGCTGGCCGTCCATCACCAGCACGTCGTACCCCTTGCCTTTGGCCGCTTCGAGGAACGTGTGCTTCTCCACGGGATCGTCCACATAGAGGAACACCTCCGTCTTGTTCTTGTCGGTCTGGTTCTCCTTCACCTTCTCCGCATACTCCTTGGGGGTGAAATATTTGCCTTCGACGTTCTTCCAGAGCATGATCCCGGCGGCCTTCTCGGCGAACTTCTCGTCGGTGAGGATGCCGTACTGGATGAAGATTTTCAGGTCGTCCCACTTCGCCTCGTAGTCCGAACGCATGGTCGAGAACAACTCCTGCAAGCGGTCTGCGACCTTGCGGGTGATGTAGCTCGAAATCTTCTTCACGTTGGCGTCGCTTTGCAGGTAGCTGCGCGATACGTTGAGCGGAATGTCCGGCGAGTCGATCACGCCGTGCAGCAGCGTCAGGTACTCCGGCACGATGCCCTCGACCTGATCCGTCACATAGACCTGATTCGAATAGAGCTGGATCTTGTTCTTCTGGATCTCGAAGTTGTTGTGAATCTTCGGGAAGTAGAGGATGCCCGTCAGGTGGAACGGATAGTCGATATTGAGGTGGATCGAGAACAGCGGCTCGTCGCTCATCGGGTAGAGTTCGCGGTAGAACTCCTTGTACTGCTCCTCGGTGATGTCGGCGGGCTTGCGGGTCCACAGCGGCTCGACGTTGTTGATGATGTTGTCCTTGTCGGTGTCGACGTATTTGCCGTCCTTCCACTCCTTGACCTTGCCGAAGGCGATGGGCACGGGCAGGAAGCGGCAGTACTTCTTCAGCAGGGCCTCGACCTGCGCATCCTCGGCGTATTCGAGCGAATCCTCCGAGAGGTGCAGCACGATGGTCGTGCCGCGGTCGCGCGCCTCGTCGGTCTCCTCCATCTCGAACTCGGGCGACCCGGTGCAGCTCCAATGTACGGTTTTAGAACCCTCTTTATAGGATTTCGTGAAAATCTCGACCTTGTCCGACACCATGAATGCCGAGTAGAATCCCAGTCCGAAATGTCCGATAATGGCCTGGTTCTTATACTTCTCCATGAACTCCTCGGCGCCCGAGAAGGCGATCTGGTTGATGTATTTGTCCACCTCCTCGGCCGTCATGCCGACGCCGCGGTCGGTCACGGTGAGCGTTTTCTTCTCCTTGTCGGCGGCGACGCGGATCGTCACGTCGCCCAGATCGCCCTTGGCCTCGCCGATCGACGAGAGGGTTTTCAGCTTCTGGGTGGCGTCCACGGCGTTCGAAATCAGCTCGCGCAGGAAAATTTCATGGTCCGAGTAGAGGAATTTCTTGATGACGGGGAAAATGTTCTCCGTCGTAACTCCGATTTTTCCGTTTTTCATAGTGCTATCGTTGTTGTTGTATTTGATTTCCTGCCCTTCCTGCAACAAACGGTGTGCCAGTACTTTTTTTCTGCCATTCTGTCAGCCGGACCTGCCAAAACGGAGCGCCCGGTTGTATAACGGCGCGAATTTTTATACCTTTGGAGGCGTAACGGCCCTTTTTACCGGTCGGGAGATTTCGAATCGCCCGGCCTGTCCGTACCTTTATATAATTAAAACCTTTGCAAATGGATTTTCTGAAACTGGCGAAAAAGCGGTACGCCTGCCGCAAATACCTCTCCAGGCAAGTGGAGCCGGAGAAACTGGAGCTGATCCTCGAAGCGGGCCGCGTGGCCCCCACGGGCGCCAACCGCCAGCCCCAGCGGCTGGTGGTCGTGCAGTCGAAGGAGGGCATGGAACGCCTTGCGCGCTGCACGCGCGATTTCGGCGCCCCGACGGCCGTCATCGTCTGCGCCGACACCTCCGAGGCATGGACCCGCAAGTACGACGGCAAGAACATTTCGGACATCGACGCGTCGATCGTCACCGACCACATGATGCTTGCCGCTGCGTCGCTGGGCCTCGACACGCTGTGGATCTGCATGTTCAAACCCGAAGCCGTGCGCGAGGAGTTCGCCCTTCCGGCGAACGTCGAACCCGTGAACATCCTGCTGATCGGCTACGGCGACGGCCCGGCGGCCGATCCCAACCGCCACGACACGCTGCGCAAACCGCTCTCCGCGACGGTCTTCCACGAGAGGTTTTGAGACAAAAAAGAGGATCGCCGGTCGATCCTCTTTTTTACCCCTATTTCGCATACAGGCGGAAAGTCGTGCGCCACGACTCGCCCGGGTCAATGGCCCGAAACCCTTCGGCCGCGGGATCGGCGGCGTTGGGGGCGTTCGTGGTCCATGTCTGCGGCTCGGGACAGCAGTAGGGCACTTGCCCTCCGTTGTTCCACAGCGTCCAGTAGGTCGTCTGCTCGTCGACCTCGTAGCAGGTTCTCACGCCCGTGCGCAGGTGCTCGACCAGCGCGCCGCGGAACGGTTTGCCGTCCACGTCAATCTCGCGCAGCGTAAAACCCGCCTCGATCGGCCCGCAGCCGGTGACCTGAAGCCCTTCGCGGCGCAATTTGGAAAATTGCGCCGACAGCGGCAGCCTGCGTCCCGTCGGGAGGTTGCGGCCATCGAGTTCGACCTCTTCCCCGACAGCCAGGCGCATCACGTAGTCGGCGTCGATCCCGCCCGCAAAGGGAATCGTCAGCGGGGTGTGAAAACCCACGCCCAGGGGCATGCGGGTCTCGCTGCGGTTGAAGAACACCACCTCCTGCTCCAACCCTTCGGCCGTGAGCCGGTAGGTGATCTTGCACTTGAACTCGTGCGGGAAATCGCGGTAAACGGCATCGTTCCCCGCATTGGCGTAGTAACGGCATTCGATCATCACCTCCCTGTCCGTCTCGCGGGCCTTCGATACCAGGAACGCCTCGCTCTTGAGGACGCCGTGGTGGTAGTTCCGTTCCCTCTCGATGGTGATGGGATACTGGTACGTGCGTCCCTCGAAGACGTAACGGCCGTCGGCGATGCGGTTGGGCGGGAACAGGATCGGAAGCCCGAAGACCTGCGGACGGCTCCGGAACGTCTCGATCTCCCCGGGTCCGGGCGTGCGCAGAATCTCCGCGCCCAGCCGGGTGTTGGCCAGCCGCACGAGGTTGGCCCCCATCTCCGGAATCAGCAGCGCCGTATACTCCCCCTTGGAGAACTCCACGCCTTTCAGCCCGTGGAAGTCGATGGCGCGCAGCATCAGAGAAGCTTCTCGATCTTGGCCTTCAGGGCATCCTTCGGGCATGCGCCGACCTGCTTGTCGACCAGCTCGCCGCCCTTGAGGAAGACGATCGTCGGGATGTTCCTCACGCCGTACTTCATCGTGATGTCATCGTTCTCCTCGACGTCGCACTTGCCGATGACGACCTTGCCTTCGTATTCCGCAGCCAGTTCGTCCACGATGGGCGACATCGTGCGGCAGGGACCGCACCATTCGGCCCAGAAGTCGATGACCACCGGCTGATCGCCTGCGACCAGCGCTTCGAAATTGTCTTTGTTGATTGCCAATGCCATAGCTTTGAATTTTTTGTTGATTATCAATTAAAGTATGCTTATGCGATTGAGTAGTGGATGCTGTTGTCGTCCAAATATCCGACCAGAGATTGCGAGAGGCTCACCTTGTGGCTTTTCGAGAAGAGGCGCAGCGAGACCTGCGCTCCGCGGTCGTAGACGTTCAGGCGCAGCAGCGTGTCGCCCTTCGACTCGCGGACCCTCTCCGTCAGGTCGTGGATGAACGCTTCGGTCACCTCCTCGATCGGCAGCTGCACGATCATCTCCTTGATCGTGTCGCGCATCTCCTGCAACTGAACCATCGAAATGATCTTGAATTCCAGCTCCTTGTCGTTGTAGGGCTTGGCCTGCACGCGGCCCCGGACGAAGAGGAAATAGTCCGGGAAAAGGTATTTGCGGAAGTTCTCGTAGTCCTTGCCGAAGAGGGCGAACTCGTGGCCTCCGTTGTAGTCCTCGAGTTTGAACTTGCCCCACGGCTTGCCGGTCTTGGTCATCAGGTTCTGCACGCCCACGACCATGCCCGCCACGGCGATCTCCTGCCCCTTGAGGGCGTCGAGGTTCTCCAGCTCCGAAAGCTGGGTCTTGCACATGTGGTCGATGATGATTTTGTAATCGTCGAGCGGGTGCGCCGAGAGGTAAAGGCCCACCATTTCGCGCTCCTTCGTGAGTTTTTCCAACTGGCTCCAGTCGGCGCAGGCCGGAAGCACCGGGCGCTGGATGTCCACGTGCTCGCCGCCGCCGAACAGACTCTGCTGGGCGTTGTTCTGCTCGGTCTGGAACCGCTGCCCGTAGCGCATCAGCTGCTCGATGAAGGTGATGCCGCTCGAATCGCGCAGGTCGACGCCGAAATACTTGCAGCGTGCGAAATCCGAGATCGAGTCGAACGCCCCGGCGTAAGCCAGGTTTTCGAGGCATTTGCGGTTGACGAGCGAGTAGTTCACGCGCTCGACGAAGTCGTATATGTCCTTGAAAGGCCCGTTGGCCTTGCGTTCGGCGATGATGCTCTCCACGGCCGCCGCACCGACGCCCTTCACCGCCGCGAGGCCGAAGCGCACGTCCCCGGCGGCGTTGGACGAGAAGGTCCGCATCGACTCGTTGATGTCGGGTCCCATGACGCTGATGCCCATGCGTTTGCACTCGTTCATGTAGAGCGTCAGCTGCTCGATGTTCGTGAGGTTTCGGCTCAACACGGCAGCCATGTACTCCGAAGGGTAGTTGGCCTTGAGGTAGGCCGTCTGGTAAGCCACCCACGAGTAGCACGTGGCGTGCGACTTGTTGAACGCGTAGGAGGCGAATTTCTCCCAGTCGCCCCAGATCTTTTCGAGCACCTTCGGATCGTGTCCGTTCTTCCTGCCGCCCTCGATGAACTTGGGTTTCAGGTGGTCCAGCTTGTCTTTGAGTTTCTTGCCCATGGCCTTGCGGAGCGTGTCCGACTCGCCGCGGGTGAAGTTGGCCAGAAGACGCGACAGCAACATGACCTGCTCCTGGTAGACCGTGATGCCGTAGGTGTCCTTGAGGTACTTCTCCATCACGGGGATGTCGTACTCGATGGGGCTGCGGCCGTGCTTGCGGGCGATGAAGTCCGGGATGTAGTCCATCGGGCCGGGCCGGTAGAGGGCGTTCATCGCGATCAGGTCCTCGAAGGTCGAGGGTTGCAGCTCGCGCAGGTACTTCTGCATGCCCGCGGACTCGAACTGGAACGTCCCGACGGTGCGGCCCTCGCCGTAGAGGCGGTAGGTCGCGGGGTCGTTGATGATCGTGAAGTCGTCGATGTCGATCTTCACGCCCTTGGTCAGGCGGATGTTCTCCACGGCGTCCTTGATGATCGAAAGGGTCTTCAGCCCCAGGAAGTCCATCTTGATCAGTCCCGTGTCCTCGATCACCGAACCCTCGTACTGCGTGACGAGCATCTTCTCGCCGGTCTCCTTGTCGTCGGCCGTCGAGACGGGGACCCAGTCCGTGATGTCGTCGCGGCAGATGATCGTGCCGCAGGCGTGCACGCCCGTGTTGCGGACGTTGCCTTCGAGCATCTTGGCGTAACGGATCGTATCGCGCAGAATCGGGTTGTCCGACTGTTCGGCGGCTTTCAGTTCGGGGACGTAGTCGATGGCGTTCTGCAGGTTGAGCTTCTTGTCGGGAATCTTGTCCGGCACGAGTTTGCAGAGGCGGTCCGACTCCGAGAGCATCAGTTTCTGCACGCGCGCCACGTCCTTGATGGCCAGTTTGGTGGCCATCGTGCCGTAGGTGATGATGTGCGCCACCTTCTCCTTGCCGTATTTCTGCGTCACCCAGTTCAGGACCCTTCCGCGGCCGTCGTCGTCGAAGTCGACGTCAATATCGGGGAGCGAAATACGGTCGGGGTTCAGGAAACGCTCGAACAGCAGGTCGTAGGCGATGGGGTCGATCTGCGTGATGCCGAGGCAGTAGGCCACGGCCGATCCGGCGGCCGATCCGCGGCCCGGACCCACCGACACGTCCAGCTCCTCGCGCGCGGCGCGTATGAAGTCCTGCACGATCAGGAAGTAGCCCGGGAAACCCATCGTCTTCATAATGTGCAGCTCGAATTTCAGCCGTTCCTCCTGCTCTTCGGTCAGCTGCTCGCCGTAGCGCCTGTGCGCACCGTCCATCGTCAGCTTGGCCAGATAGTCGGCCTCGAACTTGATGCGGTAGAGTTTGTCGTAACCTCCTAATTTCTGAATCTTCTTGAGTCCCTCCTCCTCCGACATCACCACGTTGCCGTTCTCGTCGCGCGTGAATTCATCGAAAAGGTCCTTTTCCGTGAGCCGGGCGCGGTATTCGGCCTCGGTTCCGAACTCCTCGGGGATCTCGAAGTTAGGCATGATCGGCGCATGGTCGATCGAGTAGCACTCGATCTGGTTGCAGATGTCGACGGTCGTCGACATCGCCTCGGGGTCGGTCTGGCCGAAGATCGCGGCCATCTCGGCCGTCGTCTTGAGCCACTCCTGCTTCGAGTAGAGCATGCGCTTGGGGTCGTCGAGGTCCTTGCCCGTCGAGAGACAGATCAGCCGGTCGTGCGCCTCGGCGTTGTCTTCGTCCACGAAGTGCACGTCGTTGGTGCAGACCATTCTGACGTTGTGCTTCGCGGCCAGCTGGCGCAGGTGCTTGTTCACGTGCAGCTGCATGGGATAGGCCTCGTGGTTGGCCCGCTCGACGGTGGCCTTGTGGAGTTGCAGTTCGAGGTAATAGTCGTCGCCGAAGACCTTCTTGTGCCATCGGATCGACTCCTCGGCCTTTTCGAGGTCGTTGGCCGTGATGGCGCGCGGAACCTCGCCCGCCAGACAGGCCGAACAGCAGATCAGCCCCTCGTGGTATTTCTCGATCTCCGTGCGGTCGGTTCGCGGACGCATGTAGAAACCTTCGGTCCACGCCTTCGAGACGATCTTGATGAGGTTGTGGTATCCCTTGAGGTTCTTGGCCAGCAGGATCAGGTGGTAGCCGCTCTGGTCGGGCTTGCCCTCCTTGTCGTGGAGCCGGCGGCGCGCCACGTAGACCTCGCAGCCGATGATGGGCTTGAAGGCGAGTTTGCGCCGGCACTCCTCCAGTTGTCTTTCGCATTTGGCGATCTCGGCAGCGGGGTCGGCGCAGGTCTCCGTGCCGTCGCGCAGGGCGGCGATGCGGGCCTCCGCCTCGGCGGCCTTGTCCTTGCATTTGCCCTTGACTTTCTGGACGTAGTTGTAGAACTCCTTGATGCCGAACATGTCGCCGTGGTCCGTCACGGCGATGCCGGGCTGTCCGTCGGCCATGGCCTTGTCCACGAGCCGCTGGACGCTGGCCTGTCCGTCGAGGATCGAATATTGCGTATGTACGTGAAGGTGTACGAATTGGGGCATTGCGTCAAAATTTTGCTACGACAAAGATAATATAAATCGGGGGTATAATCAAATGCCGGACGACTTGTTTTACCGGGATGCGGCCCCTCTCCGGTTCCGGACGAAGATAATGTTTTTTTATTGAAGAATTCATGGCAGGGCTATTGCATTTTACCGATAAAATGCTTAACTTTAAACACCGAACCAAGAACCGAAGAATTATGCAAGACGACACGTTGGTTGTACTGGCGGAGTACAACACCATCACAGAGGCCGAGATCGCCAAGTCGATGCTCGACAGCGCCGGTATCTGGTCGACGATCCGCAACGAATACATGTCGGCCATCTACCCGATAGGGACCATGCCCGCCCAGATTGTCGTCCGCGAAGAGGACTACGAGAAGGCGAAGGCGATGCTCCACCACCGATAAGAACCCCATGAAAAAGCTCCGCTGCACGGCGGAGCTTTTCGTTCAGTTGTTGTGGTAGTTGACCCGGTATTCGTAGGCTGTCCGCTGGGGCACGCCGCGCACCTTGCGGGGCGTCCATTTGCCCTTGCTGCTGCGGATGACGCGGAGCACCTCTTTGGTCAGCCGCTCGTCGGGCGACTGCACGACCTCGCCGATGGCGATGCGCCCGTCCGGCTCGATGTAGAACCGCACGTGCACCACTCCCTCCACGCCCTTCTCCGTGAAACGCCCGTCGTAGCGGATGCGCATTTTGGCCCACGCGTGGAAATTCTCGTCCGGATTTTCCCCCATGAAGAGCAGCGGATCGGCGTCCTGCGCCCTCCGGATCTTCTCGACCGGAATGCGGATCGTCATCCGCGAGGTGTAGGAAACCGGACTTCCGTCGGCCAGCGTCGCGGGACTCCACGTTCCGCCCAGACGGTCGTACGCCTTCTCCATCGCCCGGCGGGTGGCCGCCGTCGCCGGAGCGAACTCCGCATGGTCGCGGCCCTCCTGCGTATTGTCCATGTAGCGCCACTCCGCGACGTTTCCCGCCTTGTCTATTTGCAGGGCGATGCCCACGACCGGAGAGATCGAGTCCGCCGGAATCTGCTGCTCAATGGCAATCTTCTCGACCGTGGCGGCCATGCGCGTCATAAAGACCCTGATCACCGCGCCGTTGAATGCGGGAGGCGTCACCTCCGACTGCGCGAAGACCGCTCCCGTTCCGGCAAGCAGAGTGAATAATATCGACAACAAGCAGTTTATCATAATATTATAAGATTTATTTAAAGCCCCGCTTTAAGCATTCCAGATGCGCCACGAGGCTTCGGCCTGCTCGACGAACATCGTCCGCCCGTTCAGAATATGCGCCCCGCGCTGACGGCCGTAGTCGAGGAACTGCGTCAGCGGCGGATTGTAGACCAGGTCGAGCAGGTAGTGCTCCGGCGTGACATAGGCATAGGGGATACGCGGCGCGGCATCGACGTTGGGGTAGGTCCCCACGGGCGATGCGTTGACAATCAACCGGCTGGCTTCCACTGCCTCACACGGCAGATCATCGTAGGTGTAGTTGCCTTTCGCCGCTTCGCGCGAGACCAGCGCAAAGGGGATGTCGCGTTCGGCAAGGGCATACTGCACGGCCTGCGAAGCGCCTCCCGTGCCGAGCACGAGAGCCTGCACGGGCTGGGCCGCGCCCAGCAGTTCGTTCAGCGCGGCCCGGAGGCCGATGACATCGGTGTTGTGGCCCGCGAGACGCCCGTCCGCCGTGCGGCGGATGCAGTTGACGGCCCCGATGGCCTCGGCCTCGGGCGACACCGAATCCAGAAAGGCCATTACGTCGCGCTTGTAGGGAATCGTGACGTTCAGCCCGCAAAGCTCCGGGAGACGCTCCAGCAGACCGGGCAGGTCTCCGATCGCCCCGAGTTCGTAAAGCGAGTATTCACAGTCGTTTATCCCCTCTCTGTTGAACTTTTCCGTGAAGTAGGCGGCCGAAGCCGAATGCCCCAGCGGGCGTCCGATCAGTCCGAAGCGTCGCATGGGTTACTTCTCCTCTTTTTTGACGATGATGCGCGCCAGCAGTTCGATGCCGTAGATGGCCAGAAATCCGACGACGCAGAGCAGAACCGCCTGCACAAGCTGCGACGGCTGGCCGGTGAGCTGTTCGAAGGTCCCGGGAGCGACGTTGTGCTGGACGAGCGGCTGTGCGACGCCGTGGCTGTCGAGGTAGGTCTCAGCGGTCTCCTTCCACGGCCAGACCTTGTTGAGTGAGCCGACCATGAAGCCCATCAGCACGGCCACCGTGACGTCGTGCCAGTGTTTGAGCAGCCACGACAGCAGGTGCGAGAAGGAGATGATGCCCGCCGCGGCTCCGACGACGAAGATCACGATGACGGGAATGTTCAGATCGCCCACGGCCTGCATGATATATTGGTATTTGCCCAGCAGCAGCAGGATGAAGGCCCCGGAGATGCCGGGCAGGATCATGGCGCAGATGGCGATGGCGCCCGAAAGCATCACGAACCACCAGTCGTTGGGGGTTTCTGCGGGCGTGGCGACGGTGATCCACCAGGCCGCGGCGGCCCCTGCGACGAACGCGAGGAGGCTCCGCCAGTCCCAGCGTCCGATTTGCCGGGCGACGAGCAGCGCCGAGGCGATGATCAACCCGAAGAAGAACGACCAGATGGCGATGGGATGGTAGGTCAGCAGATAGGTCATCAGGCGAGCCAGCGAAAAGATCGCAATGGCGATGCCCAGCAGCACGGGCAGCAGGAAACTTCCGTTGATATGACGCCAGAACTCGCCGAGGCAGAGTTTCAGCAGCAGCTTGAGCGCCGTGGCGTTGACGCTGCGGATCGAGTCGAGCAGTTCTTCGTAGATACCCGAAATGAAAGCGATCGTACCGCCCGAGACGCCGGGAACTACGTCGGCCATACCCATGGCGCACCCTTTGAGCGCAAGTACGATGTACCGGGAAAAATTCATGGTCTGTTTGCGTATTTTGGTTTTAAACGCAAAGATACGAATAAGCCGGATACAAAAGCAAACTTGTTTGCGATTTTGTTCAGGCGGAGTATCTTCGGCGCAGCCAAAGATAGGGGATAAAAGACAAATGCCCGCGTTCCGAAAATTAAGTTTTCATCAATTTTTCGGGAGCCTGCCGTTTTTTCGCACCCGCCTGCGTCCGCCGCTGCCGGACGTTCTCCCGCTCCCTGCGGCAGGGTCCGGGAACATCCCGCGCGGATAAGCCTCCGTCGCGGAGGGATTTCCCACAGTCGGCACCGCTCCTTTCGGAATGCCGCGCTGCGCAGGGCGCACATTCGTCCCAAACGACCGCTGCCGGACGTTTTCCCTCTCCCCGGCAGGTCCGGGGACATCCCGTGCGGGAAAGCGTCCGCCGCCTCCCGGGAGCTGTCGCTGGGCTTCGGCGCATCTTACGGCGGAACCGGGCCGACGGCCGATTTCCGCGCGCTCCGAAACGGATCGGAACGGGCTATTCCTCCGGCTCGGGGCATGCCTTGCTGCGGCGGATGAACTCGACGACCTCGTGCAGTCCGTCGGCGAATTTCGAAAAATCCTCCTTGTAGAGGAATATCTTGTGGCGGTCGTAACTCGACGTGCCGTCGGGGGCCGTGATTTTGCGGCTCTCGGTGATGGTCAGGAAATAGTCGTCGCCGCGCGTGGCCCGGACATCGAAAAAATAGGTCCGGCGGCCCGCCTTTACGGCTTTGGAAAGAATCTGGGCTTCGTAATCCTCGCCTTCGCGACGGAGATGGGTTGGGGATAGCATGGGTTTCGTTTTTGGGTTGATTTCAGCTTTTTCAGCACACGCTCGTATCTACGAATATACGCAAAAAAAAGCGAATTTCCAAAAACTTGCAGGGCTATTTTCACGGTTCCAGAACCGGCTGGCCCGATTTGTCCCAATCTTCGAGAATCGCCACGGCCCGGGCGTAGGCGGGGCTTGCGGCGGGGTTGATGACCCGAAAATAGGCTCCCGTGCCGAACAGCCGCTGCGCCGCGAGGGCTTTGAGCTGCATGCGCACGAGAGGCTCGGAGACGGCGAACCCTTCGGCGTCGAACTTCACGCCGCGGCTTTCACCGAGCGCCGTGAGCCTTTCGAGAACCTCGTCCGAGGGGGTATACCCGGCGTCGAAGGCTTCGAACGAGGCGTAGCGGCGCGAGAGGCTGTCGCGCGAACCGTCGAGCCAGTCGCCCACGAAATCGGCCACGATGCCGCGGCGGATCAGTTCGCCGTAGTAGTTCGAGAAACCCGCCGTGTCGGCCTCGACGAGGATGTCGGGACGGATGCCTCCGCCGCCGTAGACCGTGCGTCCGGTGCGGAGCGTGCGGTAGGCCGGGGCCGCCGCGTCGAGCGAATCACGTGCGGCATCGTCATAACGGCGCAGGTGGTCGAGGTAGTACTCGCGGCGCTTCCCCTTCTCGTAGGGACGCTGGATGACGCGGCCCGAAGGGGTGTGATAACGGGCCACGGTGATGCGCACGGCCGAACCGTCCGAAAGGCCGATCTGCCGCTGCACGAGCCCCTTGCCGAAGCTCGGGCGGCCTACGACCACGCCGCGGTCCCAGTCCTGCACGGCCCCTGCGACGATCTCCGAAGCCGAAGCCGACGATTCGTCGATCAGCACCACGAGACGTCCCTTGAGGTCCTCGCCGTTGGTCTGGGCGCGGAACGACGACGCCGGAACGGCGCGCCCCTCGGTCGAGACGATCACCGCGCCGCGCGGCAGGAAGAATCCCGCCATCCCGATCGCCTGCTCCAGCAGGCCGCCGCCGTTGCCCCGCAGGTCGAGGATCAGCCCTTCGGGCCGTCCCAGCTTGCGGTAGGCCTCGGTGAATTCGTCCATCGTGGTGCGGCCGAAGCGGTTGACCTTGATATAGCCGATGCCCTCGCCGGCCAGATAGGAGGCGTCGACGGTGTTCAGGGGGATTTTGTCGCGGACGATCACGAAATGGAGCCGTCCGGGCGTGCCGTGGCGCACGACGTCGATTCCGACCTTCGTGCCGGTCTTGCCCCGCAGGTGTTTGGGCACGTCCGTGCGGCTCATCCCCACGGCGTCGAGCGTATCAATGCGCACGATGCGGTCGTTGGCCCTGACGCCGACCCGTTCGGCTGGTCCCCCGGCGATGGTGTTCACCACGATCACCGTGTCGCGCAGGACGTTGAACTCCACGCCGATGCCGCTGAATTCCCCGTCGAAACTCTCCTGCACGCCCTTCATCTCCTCGGCGCCGATGTAGGCCGAGTGGGGGTCCAGCTCTTCGAGCATGCCCGTGATGGCGCCCTCGACGACGGGTTTCATCTCCACCTCGTCGACGTAAAGACCCGAAAGATAACGGAAAACCTGCGCGAGTTTCTGGAACTGGCGCGCATCGTCCTCGTTCTGCGCCGCGAGGGGCAGGACGGAGAGGGTAGCGAGTATGACGAATAATCGGCGCATGATTCGATTCAAAATTCACAATTCACAATTCACAATCCGACTTTGCGGCAAAAGCCCGCAGGTCGGCTTCCGCAACCCTGCAATCCCGAATTCTCGATTATGAATTGCAGATTTCGGTTGCCAGCTTGTCTAACGAAACCTGCCGCTGCTCACCCGTGCGCATGTCCTTGACGGTTGCGGCTCCGGCCTCCAGCTCCTGCGACCCCACGATCACCACATAGGGGATGCCGCGGCGGTTGGCGTACTCCATCTGCTTCTTCATCTTGCCCGCCTCGGGGTAGATTTCGGCGGCGATTTCACGCCCGCGCAGCTGACGCAGCAGCGGCAGCACGGCGGCCTCCTCCTCCGCGCCGAGGTTCACGAACAGCACGCGGGTCGAACTGTTGACCTCCTCGGGGAAGAGCGAAAGTCCCGTCATCACGTCGTAAATGCGGTCCGCACCGAACGAAATGCCCACGCCCGACATATTGGGCATGCCGAAAATTCCCGTCAGGTCGTCGTAACGGCCGCCGCCGCAGATCGAGCCGATGGCGAAATCGAGGGCCTTGACCTCGAAGATCGCACCGGTGTAGTAGTTCAAACCGCGTGCCAGCGAGAGGTCCAGCTCCACCGTGAGGTCGATGCCCAGCCGCCCGACATAGCCGAAGACGGTCTCCATCTCCTCGATGCCCTTCATGCCCGTCTCCGAAACAGCGAGCACTTCTTTCAGCCGGTTGAGCTTTTGCGTATTGTCGCCGTTCAATTCGAGTATCGGTTGAAGCCTGTCGACCGCCTCCCGATCCAGCCCACGCTCCATCAGCTCGGCTTTCACGTTGTCGAGTCCGATCTTTTCGAGTTTGTCGATGGCGATGGTGATGTCCATCATCTTGTTGGCGTGACCGATCGCCTCGGCAATGCCGAACAGGATTTTGCGGTTGTTCATCTTCAACGCCACACGGATGCCGAGGGCTTTGAACACCCGTTCGACGATCTCCATCAATTCGACCTCGCACAGCAGCGAGCGCGTGCCGATCACGTCGACGTCGCACTGGTAGAATTCGCGGTAGCGGCCTTTCTGCGGCCGGTCGGCGCGCCACACGGGCTGAATCTGGTAGCGTTTGAAGGGGAACGTCAGTTCGCCCTGATGTTGCACGACGTAACGCGCGAAAGGCACCGTAAGGTCGTAACGAAGTCCTTTTTCGCAGATTTTCGACGCGCTGCGCACCTCCTCGTCCGACAGTCCGGCGGCGTAGTCGCCCGAATTGAGAATCTTGAACAGGAGCTTGTCGCCCTCGTCGCCGTACTTGCCCAGCAGGGTCGAGAGGTTCTCCATCGAGGGGGTTTCGAGCGGCGCGAACCCGTAGGCGCGGAACACCCGGCGGATCGTGTCGAAAATATACTGGCGGCGCATCATCTCCGCGGGGGAGAAGTCGCGCGTGCCCTTTGGAATCGAAGGTTTCTGCATGGCAAAAACAAATTTTAATTTTTCATTCTTAATTTTCAATTGATACAAAAAACTAATCCGCGATCAGTTTTTTGTACCTCACCCGGTGGGGCTGCGTGTCGCCGCCCTGGGCCTTCTTCCACGCCTCGTACTCCGAGTAGGAGCCTTCGTAGAAGACCACCTTCGAGTCGCCCTCGAACGAGAGGATGTGCGTGGCGATACGGTCGAGGAACCAGCGGTCGTGCGAAATGACCACGGCGCATCCAGCGAAATTTTCGAGACCTTCCTCCAGCGCCCGCAGCGTGTTGACGTCGATGTCGTTGGTCGGTTCGTCCAGCAGCAGCACGTTGCCCTCCTCCTTCAGGGCGAGGGCCAGGTGCAGGCGATTGCGCTCGCCGCCCGAGAGCATGCCGCATTTCTTCTCCTGATCGGCGCCCGAGAAGTTGAAACGGGCGACATAGGCGCGGGCGTTGACCTGCCGGTTGCCCAGCGTCATCAGGTCCAGACCGCCCGAGATCACCTCGAAGACCGTCTTTTCGGGGTCGATCGACTTGTGCTGCTGGTCCACATAGGCCAGTTTCACCGTGGGACCCACGCGGAACGAGCCGCTCGTCGGAGTTTCGAGGCCCATGATCATGCGGAAGAGGGTGGTCTTGCCCGTGCCGTTCGCGCCGATCACGCCCACGATGCCCGCAGGGGGCAGCGAGAAATCCAGCCCCTCGTACAGCACGCGGTCGCCGAAGGCTTTCGAAACGTCGTGCGCCTCGATCACCACGTCGCCCAGACGCGGACCGTTGGGGATGAAGATTTCGAGCTTCTCCTCTTTCTGTTTCGTATCCTCGTTCATCATCTTGTCGTAGGCCGACAGACGGGCCTTCGACTTGGCGTGGCGGCCCGAGGGCGACATGCGCACCCACTCCAGCTCGCGTTCGAGGGTCTTGCGGCGCTTCGACTCCTGCTTCTCCTCCATGGCCATGCGCGTGGTCTTCTGGTCGAGCCAGCCCGAGTAGTTGCCCTTCCACGGAATGCCCTCGCCGCGGTCGAGTTCGAGAATCCACCCGGCGACGTTGTCCAGAAAATAACGGTCGTGGGTCACGGCGATCACCGTACCCTTGTATTGCTGGAGATGCTGTTCGAGCCAGTCGATCGACTCGGCGTCGAGGTGGTTCGTAGGCTCGTCGAGCAGCAGCACGTCGGGCTGCTGCAACAGCAGGCGGCACAGGGCCACGCGGCGGCGCTCACCGCCCGAGAGGTGTTTGACCGGCTCGTCGGGATCGGGACACCGCAGGGCGTCCATCGCGCGCTCCAGCACGCTGTCCAGCTCCCAGCCGTTGCACTGGTCGATCTTCTCGTACAGCTCGCCCTGACGTTCGATCAGCCTGGCCATCGTGTCGTCGTCCATCGGCTCGCACAGCTTTTGGTTGATCTCCTCGTACTCCTTCAGCAACGCCACGGTCGTCGCGCAGCCCTCCTCGACGACCTCGCGGACCGTCTTCGAGTCGTCGAGCCTGGGTTCCTGTTCGAGGTAACCCACCGTATAGCCCGGCGAGAAGACCACTTCGCCGTCGAAGTTCTTGTCGATTCCGGCGATGATCTTCATCAGGGTCGACTTTCCCGAGCCGTTCAGGCCGATGATGCCGATTTTCGCGCCGTAGAAAAAGGAGAGGTAGATGTTGTTGAGCACCCGTTTCTGGTTGGTGAAGGTCTTGCTTACGCCGACCATCGAAAAGATGATTTTTTCGTCTGCCATATCTTGTGTTTGAATTGTCCGAAATAAGGATTCTTGCAAAGATACGGAGAAAATCCGGAATTTTAAGTCTCCGGGGGCCGAATATTTGCACGTCCGCACATGCAGCGGAAATAAAAAAGCCCCGTCTCCGAAGAGACGGGACTCGTATGCGGGCCGCAAGGCGGACTAATAGTTCTCCTTCTTCGGCTCGAAATAGGCCTGGGGATGCTTGCAGGCGGGGCACAGCAGCGGAGCCTGCTCGGCCTCGATGACGAAGCCGCAGTTGCGGCACTGCCACCAGATCTTGCCGTCGCGCTTGAAGAAGTTGCCGTCCGTGAGGCGGCTCAACAGCTTCAGGTAGCGGCGTTCGTGCTCGGCCTCCACCGTCGCGATCATCTTGAACGCCGTGGCGATCTCCGTGAATCCCTCCTCCTCGGCGACCTTGCCGAATTCGCGGTACAGCACGTCCCACTCCTCGTTCTCGCCCTTGGCGGCAGCCAGCAGGTTCTCGGCCGTCGTGCCGATGGGTCCGGTGGGGTAGCTGGCCGTGATCTCCACGTCGCCGCCCTCGAGGAACTTGAAGAAACGCTCGGCGTGCTCCTTCTCCTGCTCCGCGGTCTCGGCGAAAACGCCTGCGATCTGTTCGTAACCCTCCTTCTTGGCCTTGCTGGCGAAGAATACGTAGCGGCTGCGGGCCTGGCTCTCGCCGGCAAATGCCTTCAGCAGATTCTGTTCGGTACGCGTACCTTTGATGCTCTTTTCCATAATGTCGTATTGTTTAATGTGTGTGCATTCTTACTGTTACAAAGATAACGATTTCCGGAAACAATCTCCAAAAAAACGCCATCGTTTCTTCCTATGGAGCCATTCGGTTTACCTATAAGCCGTTTCCCGGCAGCGCGTCGAGGTCGGCGCGGAAAATCCCGTAGGCCGCGGGCAGCGTCATCGTGTCGGCGGCCTCGGGCGTCAGGATGCGGTAGCCCGGCACACTGACCCACACGGGCGTCGTTTCGAGCCGGTAGGTCATCCGCCCCTCGGGATGCCGGACGGCCTCCACCGTGGCCACCAGACCGCCGTCGGTGTAGCGGCGGCGCTGGCCCGAGACGAGGTTGCCCAGCGAGTAGAGCACCACGTGCGACGAATCGGCCACCCAGGGCTGAATCACGTGCGGATGGCTCCCGACCACCACATCGGTTCCGTGACGGCGCAAAAACGCGGCCAAACTCCGCTGCGCGGCGTTCTCGCGCCGCTGGTATTCGTCGCCCCAATGGACGCACGCGACGATGAAATCGCCCCCCGAGGCGCGTGCCGCCGCCAGGTCCGCGGCCATGCGCACCGTGTCGATCAGGTTCACCACCGTACCCTCGGGAACGGGCATGCCGTTGGTTCCGTAGGTGTAATTGACGATCGCCAGCCGTATGCCGCAATACGTGAGGTAAAGCGGGTTATTTTTCTTGTAATCAGCGCTGTCCACGAACGCACCCGTGTGGCGTATTCCGCAGCGGTCCAGTTCCTCGACGCTCGTGCGGATGCCTTCGGCGCCGTTGTCGCAGCAGTGGTTGTTGGCCAGCACGGCGACATCCACGCCTGCGTCGCGCAGGGCGTCGGCCAGCGCCGCGGGCGACCGGAAAAGCGGATAGCCCGTATAGCGGCTGCGGCGCGTGAGGGTGGTTTCGAGGTTCACCACGGCCAGGTCGGCGGCCCTGATGCGGGGCGCGAGCGTCCGGAAAACGGGTTCGTAGTCGAAGCCGTCGCCGCGGCGCACGGCGTCGACCTGCGGCATGTGCTGCATCACGTCGCCGCCGAAAAACAACCGCATCCGCCGGGGCGGCGGCACAGGTCCCGGTCCCGACCAGCCGGCCGGAGGCGGAGGCGCGACGGGCGCAGGGCCTCCCGCGGGCGTGCAGCACACGGCGGCAAAGGTCAGCGCCGTCAGCAGGCATATCCGGCGTGCGCGCATGCTATTTCCGCTTGGGGTTCTTCGGAAACCAGCCTTTGGCCACGCGCTCGCGCTGTTCGAACAGTTCGCCGATCGACCACAGCGACGAGGCGCCCCACACGGCCAGCAGCGTCGACCAGAGGATGTGCCGCACGGCGATCGAACCGGCGACGGCGGCAATTCCCATCACGAGGAACAGCCACCAGATTTTCACCCCGAAATAGTATTCGCCCTTGGTGACCATCGGGTGAAAGATGCCGATGATCAGAAAGGTGGCGATGCCGATGACGATTCCGGTGAGGTTGTATTGCGCTAAAAATTCCATGGTTCTTATCCGTTAAATCAAGATTCGGAGGATTGAGGCTCGCGGTCCGAGGAGCGTTGGTAGGCCCGCAGGCCGAAGTCGGGAAGGACGGCGAACAGGTGGTCGAAAACAGCCCCCTGCACGGCCTCGTAGGCCACCCAGTCGGTCTCCCGGGTGAAGCAGTAGACCTCGACCGGGATGCCTTCCGGGGTGGGCTGGAGCATCCGGACCATCTGCATCAGGTCGGGGTGGATGCCCGGGTGGCCCTTCAGGTAACGCGCGGCGTACTCCCGCAGGGCGTAGAGGTTGACGACGGGTTCCGCGTCGGGCGTCGTCCCGGCCAGCCCTTTTTCGCGGAGTGCGGCCAGCTCCGCGGCCGTGCAGTTGTGCACCGAACTGGCATCGATCAGCAGCGACCGCTTGATGCGCCGTCCGCCGCTGTCCCACATGCCGCGCCAGTTCTGGAACGAATCGCTGACCAGCGCATAGGGCGGGATGGTGGTGATGGTCTTGTCGAAATTCTGCACCTTGACCGTCGTCAGCGTCACCTCCGTCACATAGCCGTCGGCGCCGTATTTGGCCATCGTGATCCAGTCCCCGGGGCGCAGCATGTCGTTGGCCGAGAGCTGCACGCCGGCGACCAGCCCCAGGATGCTGTCCCGGAAAATCAGCATGATGATGGCCGCCGAAGCGCCCAGTCCCGCGAGTACGGCCGTGGCGTCCTGCCCGATGAGGATGCTGACAATGAGAATCGCCCCGACGCATACCGCCAGCAGCTTGATCATCTGGTAAACGCCTTTCAACGGACGGTTGCGCAGCGTCTCGTGGCGGCTGGAGATCTCGTAGAGCGTATCGAGGAACGCCGCGACGAGTTGCAGGACGGCGACGATCAGGTAGATCAGGCAGGCCTTGTGCAGCACGTTCAGCAAAACGGGCGTGTCGTAGAAAGCCACCCGGAGCAGGACGTACCAGATCAGAGGCGGAATCAGGCGCGCCGCGCGGTGCATCACCTTGTCGCTGAAAAGGTGGTCGTCCCACACGGCTTTCGTCCGGGCGCTGATTTTTTGCAGAAGCGGAACGATCAGGCGGCGGAACAGAACCGCCGCCGCATAGGCGACGACGAGTATGCCCAGGATAATGACTGCCTTGACAGCCAGATTGACATACGTTTCGCTCCATCCGGCTTCGGTCAGCCAGCGGGCTATCGCGTGGTTCGTCTCTTCCATATGTTTACGATGTCGATTGGTCCGATGACAAAGGTACGAAAAAGTCGGATCGTTGCAAAACCGAACCGCATGCGGTTCGGCAAAACCTCCCGACCTCCTGAAAGTGTCGTTACGACACCAAAGGTACGAAAAAGTCGGACCGTTGCAAATCCGAACCGCATGCGGTTCGGCAAAACCCCGGAAGGTAAAAAAGGACCGGCGGTTACACACTCCATGAAGAATCAAAAAGCAGTGACGCAACGTTCAGCCGCCGGTCCGTATGGCCGGGCCGGCGCTTTCGAAAAAGAAAGGCGCAGGCCCCAAGATACCCATACTCACGTGAAGGTCTGCAACAACCCATGCCGAATACAGATACAAGGAACCCACGCCCGTAACGCGCAGTTTCGATAATAAGCAAGTCAGAACCTCTCGTTGCCGGGCCGTGGGCCGACAACTCGCGGAGCATCCTTGCACCTTCGCCTCGACATTTGAAAGTTGCAGTTTTCACGTGAAGCAAAGCAAACAATCCGCACGCAGGCGAATCGTCAAGACAAAGGTAGCAAAAAAAACGTTCCGTGCAACAGTCGGGCCGTTTATTTTGGCGGAACGGCTTCGTTTGCGGATGCCGACGGCAAAAGGCAGAATTGCGGTTTTCCCACGCGGGGTATCGCTGCCTTTTGGTGGCAAAAGGTAGCAAACACAGTCTTCGACTGCTGTTCTTTGCCGCTTTTTGGTCGGCAAAAAGCGGCGCAAAAACCGACCCGCCGACAAAAAAGGCTGAAAGACGCGGCCTAACGCTGGCTCCGGGCGACTATTCGCGGGTTTGTAAACAAACCGTCCCCTCCGCTCGCGCTTTTAGTCCGCCTCTTTCTTGACGCCTTTTTCGCCAAGCGGGATTCATTCGCCGCCACAGCGGCGGGAAGGATGCGTCCGGAACAAGCAAGAAGCACAGAAGCCTACGATCGCCCCTGGAAGCGGTTTTAAACCGCCGCATTATCGTTCGGAGCGGAAAAAAAGAGCATTCTCCGGCCCGCGTGCCCGGAGCGGGAGGCTGTAAAGGCTTGATCTTACTGCGCCCGCTCAACGCGGGCCGGAGAAGACTCCCGCGGAGAACGACATGCGGATGGTTTTGGTGCTACCTTTTGCCATCAAAAGGTAGCTACACCCCGCGGGCGAAGACCGCGGCTTTACTACTTTTTGCAGCAAAAAAATACAAAAGCACCCCGCGGTTGCCGCAAAAAAGGCGGCTCCTGAAGAAGCCGCCCGAAAATACTCAATAACTATTTAATATACGGTGTCGTCAGAAACTGTATTGCAGCATCACGTTCACGCGGTTGGCGTGTCCCTTGTCGTTCGACATGTCCTTGCGCGAACCGTAGAGGTACTCGCCGGCCACCTTGCAGCGCGGGGTGATCGAATAGAAAATGTTGCCGAAGATATACTGGCCCTGCTTGTACTGGTCGTCGGAGTAGAAACCGTGGCTGCGCTGCACGCGGACGGTCGAATAGCCTCCCGAGATGAACAGACGCGGGGTCAGGTTGATCTGGGCCGCGGCCTGCCATCCCCACATGGGCATGGTCTGAATCTGGTCGGCGTTCTCCGGATTGGGCGTGAAGTCGAGCCCCGAGCCGGTCAGGTCCTGGATATACGGGGTGACGCCCTTGCCGTAGACGCCGTTCATAAAGAGCCGCAGGGGCTGCGCCACCTTGATCGTGCCGCTGAACTGCACGCCCCATCCCAGCAGCGAGGTGTTGTTGCCCGTGCGGAGGTTGTGGAGGTACATGTTGCGCACGACGCCCGAAGCCCGGATGTGGCTGTCGCGGTTGGCGCCCCAGGCATACTGGAAGTAGGCCGGGAAATCGGGAACGCGCTGTTTCAGCGTCGCGAAATTGTCGTTGTAGGTGCCGCTGACCGAGGGCATCTCGGCCGCAACGCCGAACTTGAGGTGGTTGTCGGCGAAGGCGTATTCGTAGCGGATCATCGTGGCGAAGTTGAAGTTATAGGCGTTGGGACCCTGGAAGTCGATGGTCGTCGGGGCTGCCGAAAGGTCGCAGAAGGTCGTCACGTCGCGACCCAGCGTAAAGCCCAGGAACGACACGTAGGCCGAACGCAGGCGGGGCGTGTAGCTGCCCTCGGCGCCTCCGCGGAAGTCGGCGTCCATGAACACGACCACGCGGCCCAGCGCACGGGTGTTGGTGATGGCCTTCATAAACAGACGCGAGGTCGAAGCGTCCATCATCAGCTTCTGCCTGGTATCGTAATTGCCGTGAACGGGAATGTCGTAGGTCACGAAGTCGATGTTGTCGACGATGCCGTCGAAGTCATACCCGGCGCGGAGGCTGACGAAACCGCCCAGCGAGAAGGAGAAACGGTTGTTCTTCGTGGCGAAGACGAACTGCGGTTTCTCGACCTGCTGGAAGCCCGGACGGTGGGTCTCGATGTAGTCCTGCGTGGCGTTGTCCATGGCCATGCGGTTGAGCGCCGCCGCCTGCTGCATCGCATAAGGCCCGTAGTTGTAGATGGTATCCACCTCCTGCACCGAGATCAGGTAGACCGTAGGCGAATATTCGCCGCGCATGGCCTTGCGTTCGTAACGTTGCGCCGACGCGGAACCTGCAAGCAGCAGAGCCACGATTAAAAGTCGAAATGTTTTCATAAGCCGAATGAATTTGGTTTTATTAATGTTCTTGCTCGTTCTCAAAGAGTTGTAACTCATCGGACAAATCAGCAAGTTGTATGCCAAAGAAAACCGCGGGAAAAGCAATTTTTCGTATCTTTGCCGAATATAAATAAAAGGTATATGCTCTTTTTTCTGACGTCGATACTCTCCCTGACGGCCATCGCCGCCGATTTCATCCATTTCCGCCGTCGCCGCCGCCGGAAGCAGCCCGTGCGCCGCGCACTCGTGGCGTGGGTCGCCGCGACCGACGCCCTGCCGATTCTCTCGTCGCTCATAGGCGCCTTGAGCCGCGACAACGGTCCGGAGCTGATGTACCTCTATATGTGGCTGTTCTGGGCGTGGATCGTCACCGTTCCGCCGCGTCTGGCGTTCTATGCGTTCAACTTCGTGAACCTGCGCCGCACGGGCTACGTCGCGGCCTGCGCGTTCGTGCTGTTCGCCCTCTGGGGCACGACCCGGGGACGCACCTCCATCCGCGTCAACCGGGTGGAGATCTGCTCCGACCGCATTCCCGAGGCCTTCGACGGCTTCCGGTTCGTGCAGATCACCGACATGCACGTCGGGACCCTCGTCCGTCCCGAACGCGAACTGACGCGACTGGCCGACAGCGTGAACGCGCAGCGCCCCGAGGCGGTGTTCTTCACGGGCGATCTGGTGAACATCCGCGCCGGAGAGCTGGACGAACGCACCACGGCGCTCCTGCGGCGGATCGCAGGCCCGGTCTGGTCGGTCACGGGCAACCACGACGTGGGAACCTACATCAAGGATTCGCTGCGTTTCCCGGCGGCCGGGGAGGCCCGCGAAGTGGTCGCGCGCCAGCGGGCGATGGGGTGGACCGTCCTGGAGGACACGACCGTCTACCTGCGACGCGGCGCGGACAGCATCTCGCTCACGGGGTTGTCGTTCGACCCCGCGCTGCGCGAACGCCGCCACGACCGCGACCTGCCGGGAACGGCCATTCCCAAGGCTTACGCCGGAGTTCCGGATTCGCTCTACAACATCGCCCTTGTACATATCCCGCAGCTCTGGGAACAGATCGTCGAGGCCGGCTACGGCGATCTGACGCTCTCGGGGCACGTGCATTCGATGCAGCTGAAAATCAGGCCCTGGGGTCGCGGCTGGTCGCCCGCGAAATGGATCTACAAACACTGGAGCGGACGCTACGACACGGGCCGCCACACACTTTATGTCAACGACGGCACGGGATATGTTGCATATCCCATGCGGCTGGGCGCATGGCCCGAAGTCACCCTGTTTACCTTGAAACGATGCAGATAACACTATCTTTCGCCACGACGGCCGACGGCTACCTGGACGACAACAGCCCCCGGCGGCTGATGATCTCGACGCCCGAAGACTGGGAGGCGGTCCTGCGCCTTCGGGCCTCGCACGACGCGATCCTCGCGGGAGCCGAAACGCTGCGGCGCGACGATCCCGCCCTGCTCCTGCGCGATGCCGCGGCGCGGGAACTGCGCCGCGCCCGGGGCATGCGGCCCGACCTGACGAAAGTCACACTCACACACTCGGGACGGCTCTCGCCGTCGATGCGCTTCTTCACGGAGGGCGACGCAGACCGCTACGTGTTTTCAGAAAAGGAACTTCCGGAATTGAAAGGCGTTGCAGAGGTTATTTCAAGCGACGGTTCAATTACGGCTTCAGCGATCGTCACCGAACTCGAAAAGCGCGGCGTGGAGCGTCTGCTGGTCGAGGGGGGAGCCTCCGTCCTGCGCATGTTCCTCGCCGAAGGGATGGCCGACACGGTGCGCCGGGCGGTCAATCCGCAGCTGACGCTGGGACCGGAGCGGGGCGGCGCGCAGTTCCGGTTCGAGGTCCCGGAGGGGGCCGTATGCCGGCGGGAGAATCTGGGCGGCATGGAGGTTGCGACCTGCACGCTTCGTCCCGACACCCGGGACGAAGACCTCCGCTACCTGACGCAGGCCGTGGCCGAAGGACTGCGGTGCGTGCCCAGCCGGACCTCCTATTGCGTCGGGGCCGTGGTGACGCTTCCCGACGGGAGGAGCTTCACGGGCTACACCCACGAGACTTCGCCCACGCACCATGCCGAGCAGGAGGCGATCCGCAAGGCGCTCGACGCGGGCGCCGAATTGCGCGGGGCGGCGATCTACTCCTCGATGGAGCCGTGCTCGCAGCGGAAGAGCGAGCCGGAGAGCTGCACGCAGCTGATCCTGCGCCACGGATTCGCACGCGTGGTCTTTGCGCTGTACGAACCCGACCGGTTCGTCCGCTGCCGCGGGGCGCAGACGCTGCGCGAAGCGGGTGTCGACGTGCGGGTTTATCCCGAACTGGCCGAAGGCGTGCGCCGGGCCAACGCCCACCTCGGGAGGTGAAACGGGCGTGATTTGTGTCCATAAGGGCCTAAAAATGTCCTAAACGCCCTCCGGGCTGAAGAAGATATTGCAAGAAAATCTATCTTTGTCGAATAAACGCATGAATACTATGAAAATAGCTGTCAAGATCGCCTTCATGGCGGCGGCGACGATCCCGGCGGCGGCGTCCGCGCAGGAGGCCGGGCGGATGCTCTCGCTCGACGAGGCGGTCGCCGTCACCCTCACGGAGAACCCTGCGCTGAAAGCCGCGGCCTACGAGGAGCGCGCCGCACAGCAGCAGCGCCGCGCGGCCATCGGTCTCCGCATGCCCCAGATCAACGTCACGGGCGCATACGCCTACATGGCCAAGGACATCGGATTCGACTTCAACGACCTGAAAGGCCCGGTCAAAGAGGGCGTGGCGGGCGGACTGACGGCGCTCGTGCAGAACGGGCTGATCCCCGCCGACAAGATTCCGACGCTCCAGGGGCTTCTGAACCCGATGATGGATGCCGACTGGTTCCTCAAGGTGCAGGATCAGAGCCTCGGATTCGTGGGAGGCGAGGTGACCGTCCCGATCTGGATGGGCGGCAAGATCAACGCCGCGAACCGCGCCGCGCGGATCAACGAGAAGACGGCCGTCGCGCAAGGCAACCAGACCCGCAACGCGCTGATCTCGGAACTCGTGGAGCGTTATTTCGGACTGGCCCTCGCCACGCAGGTCGTCGCTGTGCGTCAGCAGGTGGTGGACGGCGTGCGCAGGCATCTCGAAGACGCCCGGGCGCTCGAACGCAACGGCATGATCGCCCAGACCGAACGCCTCTACGTGGAGTTCAAGATGGCCGAGGCCGAACGGGAGCTGGCAAACGCCAAATTGCAGGCCGAGACCATCGCCAGCGCGCTGTCGAACACCCTGGGACGCGAGAGCGACTGGCGTCCGGTGACGGCGATGTTCCTGCTCGCGAAGGTCGAGGATCTGGCCTATTATCAGGACCTCGCGCAGGCGCGCAACCCGCTGCTCAGCCAGGTGTCGCTCAAGCGCGAACTGGCCCAGGAGGGCGTGCGCGCCCAGCGTGCCGATTTCCTGCCGCAGGTGGCGGCCATCGGCGGCGGTTCGTTCTACAACTACCAGGTGGCGGGACTCGTGCCGCGCTGGGCCGTGGGCGTGGGGGTCAACATCAAGATTTTCGACGGTCTCAACCGCGAATACAAGTACTCGGCCGCCAAACAGACCGTGCGCCGCGTGGGCGAGTTGCAGAACAAGGCCGGGAAGGACATCGCGGTGCTGGTGGAGAAACTCTACAACCAGATGATGAACTACCGCAACCAGATGACCTCGATCGACGCGTCGCTGAAATTCGCCGAGGAGTATCTCCGGATGAAGAACGCCGCGTTCCTCGAAGGGATGAGTTCCTCGTCGGACCTGATCGACGCCGAGCTGAACCTCGCGGGAGTGCGCACCGAGCGGCTGCAGGCGGCCTACAACTACGACCTGCTGCTGGCCCGGCTGCTCGAGGCCGCGGGCATTAGCGACGAATATCCGTCCTACGCGCGCCGCAACGACGCGCAGGCGGTTCTCTTCGACGGCTCAAGAAGCGGAAATTAGATCGGGAAAGGGCGGGCTTCACGTTACGCGGCCCGTCGCCGGCCCCCGCAAACAATACGAAATAGATAACAAGCAAACGATATGAAACGAAGCAACGTAATCGGAATTCTGGCGGCCGCAGCGGTCATCGTCCTCTCGGTCGTACTGATCAGCTGGTACCTCACCAAACGGACCCCGACGCTGATTCAGGGCACGGTGGAGTGCACCACCTACAAAGCCTCGTCGAAGGTTCCGGGCCGCATCGACGACATGAAAGTGGCCCAGGGCGACCGCGTGGAGAAGGGACAGCTCCTCTACACGCTCTCGACGCCCGAACTGGAGGCCAAGCTCCGGCAGGCCGAGGCCGTGAAGAGCGCCGCCGCCGCGCTGGACGCCATGGCGCTGGCCGGCGCCCGCGTGCAGCAGATCGAGGCCGCGATGAACATGTGGCAGAAGGCGCAGGCCGGGCTGGAACTGGCCCGCAAGACCTACGAGCGCGTGCAGAACCTCTACAACGACGGAGTGGTTCCGGCGCAGAAGCTCGACGAGGCCACGGCCAACTACAAGGCCATGGAGGCCACGGCGCTGGCCGCCAAGGCGCAGTACGACATGGCGACGGACGGCGCCCGCAAGGAGGACAAGGAGGCCGCCGCGGCCCGCGTCCGCCAGGCCGAAGGGGCTGTCAGCGAGGTGGAGTCGTACATCAGCGACGCGATGGTCTATTCGCCCGTCACGGGCGAGATCTCGACGATCATCGCCGAGGAGGGCGAACTGGTCGGCAGCGGCTATCCGGTGGTGGCCATCCTCGACATGAGCGACCTGTGGGTGACCTTCAACGTGAAGGAGACGCTGCTTCCGGGCCTTCGGATCGGGACCCGCATGAACGGCTACGTCCCGGCGCTGGACAGCGACGTGGAGTTCGAGGTGACCTACATCTCCCCGCAGGCCGATTTCGCAACGTGGTCGGCGACCCGCACGCAGGGCGGGTTCGACATCCGCACCTTCGCCATCAAGGCCAAGGCCGTCACCGAGGCCGCGAACATGCGCCCGGGCATGAGCGTGCTCGTCGACTGGGACCAAATCGGAAAGTAAGCGATGCCCGGATTCCTGCACAACACCTGCGCCGTGATGCGCCGCGAGACGGGCCGGATAACCCGTCAGCCGATGTATTTCGTGCTGATGATCGTCCTGCCCGTGGTGTCGTTCGCGTTTTTCGCCCTGCTGTTCAACCAGGGTGCAATCCGCAACATCCCGATCGCCGTCCTGGACCAGGACAACACGACGCTTTCGCGCAAGGCCGTGCAGATGATCGACGACACCCCGACGGCGATGGTGGCCTACGGCATTCAGGGCATGGACGAGGGCGAGCGGCTGATGCGCGAAGGGCGGATCATGGCCATCGTGCAGATTCCGGCCTTCTTCGAGAAGAACATTTTGAGCAACAGCCAGACCCGCCTCGAAAACTACGTCTCGGGAACGAACATCACGGTCAACGGACTGCTGTCGAAGGACATCCAGACCGCCGTGACGACCTTCACAGCCGGCATTCAGCTCCAGGTGCTTATGAAGCAGGGGCTTACGCAGCGGCAGGCCATGGCGCAGCTGATGCCCGTGCGTTTCGACAAGCACGTGCTCTTCAATCCGCACATCAATTACGGATACTACCTCTCGCCGAGTTTCATGCCCATGATGCTGATGATCTTCGTGGTGATGGTGACCGTTTTCGCCATCGGCACCGAACTCAAGCACGCCACGGCCCGCGAATGGCTCGGCACGGGAAACGGTTCGGTCGCGGCGGCGCTCGCGGGCAAGGTGCTGCCCATCACGGCGGTGATGTTCCTGATCTCGCTGGTGATGCTGGTGATCAACTTCAAAATCGTGGGAACGCCGCTGAACGGCAGTCTTGCGGTGATTCTCGCCGGCACGCTGCTCTTCATTTTGAGCTACCAGTCGATCTCGGTGCTGATCGTCTCGCTGCTGGCCAACCTGCGCCTGTCGCTCTCGATCGGCGGCGGATATTCGGTGCTGGCCTTCACCTTCTCGGGACTGACGTTCCCGATCATGGCCATGTGGGAGCCGATGCAGTGGGTGAGCAAGATCTTCCCGTTCACCTTCTACACCGATATTTTCGTCGACCAGATGCTCCGCGGCACGCCGTGGGTCTACTCGCTGCCCGACCTCTGCTACATGTCGCTGTTCATCGTTTTACCGCTCCTGTGCCTGCCGCGCCTGAAAAGGGTCTGCACGGAGGAAAAATTCTGGGGGAGATTGTGATATGAACCGATTTACGAAACAAACAGCCTCTTACTGGAAACAGCTCGGATCGGTCGTCCGCAACGAGTTCCGGACGATCTTCAAGGACGGTGGCGTGATGCTGATTCTGATTTTCGCCCTGATCATCTACGCCACGGCCTACTCGCTGGCCTACGGATCGCAGGTGCTCCGCAACGTGCCGATCGGCGTGGTGGACGAATGCCGCACGCCGACCAGCCGCAGTCTGATCGACACCTTCAACGCCGGGCCGAACACCTATGTGGCCTACAATCCGACCTCGATGGAAGAGGCCAAAGAGCTGTTCTACGGCCGCAAAATCTACGGCGTGGTCTACATTCCGTCGGACTACGAGGAGAAACTCTACGGCGGCGAGCAGGCCAACGTGGCGATTTACGCCGACGCCAGCTACTTCCTGATGTACCGCCAGGTTTTCCAGGAGGTCGTGACCTCGATCGGCAAGACGGGGGCGATGGTCGAATTCCAGCGCCTGATCGCCAAGGGGGCCAACATCCCGCAGGCGCAGGCCACCACCCAACCCGTGATCTACCAGTCGCACAACCTGTTCAACCCCTATCTGGGCTACGGCACGTTCGTCATGCCGGCGATCATCATGGTCATCATCCAGCAGACGATGCTGATCGGCATCGGCATGATCGGCGGCACGTGGCGCGAATTCGGACTTTACCGCAAACTCTGCCCCGCAGGGCGGCGGCGGATGTCGACGCTGCCCATCGTCCTGGGACGCGGACTGGTCTACGCGCTGATCTACTCCGTGACCTGCACCTATATCCTCGGCCTGCACTACCGGCTGTTCCACTTCCCGATGAACGGCGCGACGGGAGTCGTCATGCTCTTCATGGCGGCATATCTGGCGGCCTGCATCGCCATGGGCATCGCCGTATCGACGCTGTTCCGCTACCGCGAAAACTCGCTGCTGCTGTTGCTGTGGACCTCGATCCCGGTGCTGATGCTCAGCGGCGTGTCGTACCCGCGCCAGGGCATTCCCGACTGGCTGTTCAACCTCGGACAGCTGTTCCCGAGCAGCCACGGCGTCAACGGCTTCATCCGTATCCAGACCATGGGGGCCTCGATCCCCGAGGTTTTCGCCGAAATCAAGTGGCTCATCATCCTCACGGTCGTTTACGGAGGGCTGGCCTGCATCGGCATTCACCAGGTGATCGGCCGCGAACAACGGGAACATCCCGTCCGGAAGGAAAACGGGGACGAAGGGTGCTAACGGCTCCGTACACACGCAAAAAGAGACGCCGGATTTTGGTCCGGCGTCTCTTTTGTGAGTAAACGGCAGTCTAAAATTTATCGGGATTTTCCTCCTTATACTGCTTGTAGGAGATATACGACAGGTATCTATCCACCGTCGCCTTGTCGGTGGCGATATGCCCGACAACCCGGCAGTAATCCTCGTAAACGCCCTTCGAAGTCTGTCCACCCATGTATGCAAAGGGTTGCCGGCCTTTCATCACGAATACACCGTCCTTGTAATAGAGCAGTTCGAGCGTCGTCCGGGCAGCATACTGATCATAGTTGGCGGTCTTCGCACTCTCTTCGATCCCGGGATTATAAAGGGCCAATGTATTCTTCATTTCACCGCTGACACTCCATTGATCGCCTTCCGAATATACCGTCGGGCCGGGAATATGCATAAGCGTAAAGAATGTACGGCATATACCAGTGGGAAGAAGCATCATGCTATTCATGAGAGCCGCTCCGTCCATAACGCCACTCTCGGTTTTTCCATTCGTATAGGTTATATCGATGTCGTCAATCAGCCAGACACCCCGCTGTGCGTCCGCTATGAATACGGCCATATCGATTTTTCCATCGTAACCGATCATCAGTTCGTGGATTTTCGCCTCCACCGAAGTTTTAGGAACAAACTCGGGATCACCTTCGCATGCCGACAGCATCGCCGACGACAGGACTAAAATTGTTATCAACTTTTTCATAAGAAATCATGATTTAAATTACTATCAATACGGGGTAAACGGATCGATGTTATCATCTGCAATCCATCGAAGATATATCCATTGCCAGAAGCGACTCCATTTCCAGGAGCAAAATAGCCATCACAACTGCCATCCCAGCCCCAATTATAATGGACCAGATTGGTTGTCTGAACGGTAGAATTTGTCAGTATATAGTCGTAATATAGGGTTAATCCGTTGTCGATCAATATTTCTTCGTAATATTCCGTACCGATACGCGAATAGATATATCCATCGGCAATCCAAGCGTGGCCTCCTTCTGAAATATCATTCGCCCTTACATAAACGGGGTGTGTTTCGTCCAAATTGGTTCTAATTGAAGCTATCTCATAGCTTGCAAGGCCCGAAGCGCAACTATAGCCAAAAGATATCAAACAATCGGGTGCCATATACGAAAAAGCGCTACTTCCTGTCTCCATATCATTCTCATCTATTGGATGGTATGTCATTTCTACCCGTTGTCCGATTTCCCGCATCAGTGCGGGTACTTGGTATACGTATGGATAACTTATTATCGAAGTCCAGTTCAAAGCGATCGTCTCTCCCGCATGCGGAGCATCGGTGTAGGTCGTCGTGAAAGAAGACGGGAAACGGTAATAGGCCATAATCTGTGCAATGGCTGTCGCCACGCAGCCGGAATACCCATTGCTGCAATAGTCTCCGTAGGGAGATCTTTGCCCCCACCTGACCGGAATAAGCGGGTCGCAGGAGCGGGATTCATTGACCTCCACCGTCTTGAATTTAGGCGTAGTGCGTATCGTGTCGAACTTCGGCGGCTTTATCACGGCCAGACTTTGCGCCATGGCGTCCATATAGAAATCGAAATTCTCCACGCCGGTCGGTTCGCCGTAGGTGTAGTTTCCCTTTTCGGCGACAGCCAGCACAGGATCGACGGCGCGGTTGGCGGCAATGACCGAAAATCCGTCGTTGTTCTCAAAATTGAAAACATACATCAAAGTGTCGCTCCCGGCGCCGCTGCGCGTGGACGGGGTAGTGACGCATTGGCCGCGTTCGCTGCGGATCGAACGGGCTGTGGCCGAGCGGGTCTGGCCCCGGTCGACAAGGGCGATGCTCTTCCGGGCAAGGGAAAGGGCCTCTTCATAACTGCGCGTCGGCAAGAGCACAGTAGGCCGAGCGGGCTGTTCCGGTGCGACGGCGGACGATTCGTCGTCGATTTTCGCACACGAAACGACACAAATCAAAGCAAGGGCAACCAATACGGAGGTCCCCGCCTGTTTCATTGTACTTGTTTTCTCCATGGCATCATCATTTAATCTGTTAGCACATATGTTGTTCGCCCAGAGCGATTTGGCGGAAAACAACCGCGAAAGGCCATCATGCGGAGATACAGTCACATACAAATATCGATAAAATTTTTAGTATATACAAGCATTTTACCGAAAATTTAAAAAAAAATCTGCAATTTATAAAGATTCCATTTCCGCTGCCGGAGACCTGAAAAAAAGCAGGTTGACGAAGATCGCTCTCGTCAACCTGCTCAATCCGGCCCGGGACCGGTTTACCGCGGTCCGTGGAACATCCCCGGAGGAGGTCCGCCCGGCCCGCCGGGTCCCATGCGGCGGGAACCGGAGGAGGACTCGACACCGTCGTAATCCTTTATATTGCGCGAACCCTTCTTGCCGAAACGGCGCAGGTTGTAGTTGAACTGCACCATATAGTAGCGGCCGATGACGCTGTTGGTCGAGTTCTGCGTGTAGCCCGAACCCGTCGAGCGCGAGAAGGCCCGGTTCTGGTTGAAGAGGTCGTTGACGCCGACCATCACTTCGCCGCGCTTGTTCCTGAAGACCTTCTTGCCCAGCCAGACGTTGCACAGGAGGTAATCCTCCGAGTAATCGTTCGTGAAGCCGATATACTGCGAGTAGGCCGCGCTCGCCGTGAAGGTGAAGCCCAGCGGGAAGACCACCTTCAGGTTGCCCTGCGCCGTGTGGTTGAAATAGCGGTTCTTCGACTTGTCCGCGTTCAGCGAGTTGGTGGCCTCGTTGTAGGTGCCGTTCCACGAGAGGGTGAAGTCGACGTTCTCCGAAATGTTGCTGCCCAGCACGGCCCGGAAGTCGTATCCCATATTCTTGGTGTCGTTGCGCTCGCCGCCCGAAATCATACCCGTCGCCGCGTCCACCGTGCCGCCCAGCATGCTGGGGGTCTTGGTGTAGATGACGCCCGCCATGACGTTGAAATTCGATTTGAGGAACCCGATCGGCAGGCCGTAGCTCAAGTGCGTCCGCAACTGCCAGTAACCGTCGAGATTCTCGGTCGTCGAGTAGAAATTGGGCGAATAGGCCTGTCCGTCGATGGTGATGTCACCGGGTCTTTGCACCAGATGCTGGGCCGTGTAATCCAGCGTCGTGTTCATCGAGAACATCCACATGAAGGTCCGGCCCTTTTCGACGTTGGAGTTGGTGTAGTGGAAATTCACCCGGTGCGAGTAGGTCGGCTTCAGGTTCGGATTACCGTGGCTGATGTTCTGGGCGTCCGATACGTCGTAAACGCTTTGCAGGTCGGTGATCGACGGGCTGTCGGTGTAGGACGAGACGAAGAGCCGCAGCGAGTTCTCGCGGTTGATGTTCAGCTGGCCCATCATAAAATAGGTCACGTTGTTGTAGGCGTGCTTGATCTTCTCGGCATCGTCGCGCACGATCTGTCCGTCGAGGGCCGAACGCTGGTAGTAGACGTTGGCGATGAAGGTGTTGCGCTCTTTCGAAAAACGGAATCCGGGCCCCACGCTCTGCGTCAGGTAGCCGCTCTCGTAGGAGTTCGACAGCGAACGGTCGGGGGTAAGTCCGGCGGTCGAGAAATCGTCGCCCGTGATATAGGAACGCTTGTCGCGCTCCTGCGAGTTGTACGACGCACGGTACTGGAAGCTCAACTGCGCGTATTTGGCCACCGGCTCGGTGTAGGTGAAACTGCCCCGCAGGCTGTACGACGACGAAGGCGCCAGATTGCGCAGGTAGCGCAGTTCGGTGTAGTTCGCCGGGTCCCAGACGCCGGTCACCGGATCGACCGCCGGCCGGTCGGGCTGGGTTGCGAGGATGTTCGACCACGAGTTCGAATTGTTCGTGTTGTCCGAGTAGCTGAACGATCCGTCAAGGGTGATCGTGCGGCCGTTCTTGCCCAGCTTGGCCCGGTAGACGGCGCTCGTCCCGACGTTGTAGCCGTGGCGCAGGGCGTCGCTGAAGTTGTCCGTGCGGCTGTAACCGCTGCCGCCGTCGGCGGGTGCGCCGTACTGCCATCCGGTCGTGCGGCTCCACGGATCGTTGGACTGGTAGCTGAAGCGCGGGCGGATCATCAGGTTCTGGTTCTCGGAGATCTTCCACTCCAGACGGGCGTTGAACCGGTGGTTGTAGCCCTTCGTGTCGGAATAGCCGTTGGTCGACAACGTATCGGGGATCATCGGGGCCTCGTACCATTTCTCCACCGTCGAACGGTTCTCGGTATTGGTGTTGTTGAAGAAATAGCTGCCCTGGAACGTCACCTGATTGCGCTTGCCCCACGTATCGGAGTAGTTGACGCCGATGGCGTTGACCGACGCCACGCCGCTCTGCGGGCGCACCATGTAATTGCCCATGCCGCCGCGACGTCCGCCACCGCCGCCCGAGACGCCCAGAATGTCCTCGAACGAGAAATTCTGCTGGTTGACGTTGTTGAACAGGCCGATGAATGAAATACGGCTGTCACCGCTGAACACGTTGGCATTGCCGCCGGCGATGTATTTGAACTTGTCTTCGGTCTCGGTGTCGGCGTCGTAGCCGAATCCGGCGTAGAGCTTGCCGAACTGGCCCTGCCGCATGCCCGGACGGGTGACGATATTGAGCGCCTTGTAGCCCTCGCCGTCGTCCATGCCCGAAAATTCGGCCGCGTCGGAGAGTTTGTTGTAGACCTCCACGCGGTCGACGGCCTCGGCCGGAAGCGACTTGATGGCCGTGGTGACATCCTCGCCGAAGAACTCCTTGCCGTCGACGAAGACCTTCTTGACCGTCTCGCCCTGCGCCTCGACCGTGCCGTCGGTGACGGTGATGCCGGGCATCTTCTTCAGCAGCCCTTCGACATCGGCGTCGGCCACGACCTTGAACGCTCCGGCATTGTAGCTCACCGTGTCGCCCTTCTGCGAGGTGCGCAGCGCCTTGGCCTCCTTGACGACCGTTTCGATCTGCACGCCCGGCTTGAGTTTCAGCAGTCCGAGGCTGACCTTCGAAGCCGAGACCCGGAAGGTCGTGTCGAGGTTGTTATAGCCCAGGAAAGCCACCGAAAGCGAATATTCGCCGTAGGCGAGCGACGGAATAGACACCGCACCCTTGAAGGCCGAGGTGAAATACTGTTTCTTCTCCGGGGTTTTCACAGGCGTGAGCGTCAGCACCGCTCCGACGACGCTCTCCCCGGTGTCGGCGTCGACGACCGTGGCTGTGACGCCGCCCCTCTGGGCGAATGCCGCGGCGGCGAAAAGCGTCAGCAGGGTAGTCAGTAGTGTTCGTTTCATATCTTCTGTTTGTGTGTATCTCTTTTTCGGCGGCGAACCGGCTGAAAACGCGCGTCCGTTCCGCCCGCCCCATGAAGCGGGCTTCTCAAGCCCGGGCGCAGAACCGGCCCGATAGCGTTTCCCGTTTCATCCGCCCGTAAATTGGGCTTCTCAAGTCCGGGCGCAGAACCGGCCCGATAGCGTTTCCCGTCCCATCCGCCCGTAAGTCGGGCTTCTTAAGCCCGGGCGGCGTTGAAAACGGGCGTAAAGTTAATTCTTTTTATGCTTGTTTTGCGCCCCGCACGGGGCGAATCGGCAAAAAAAGGGCGTCAGTCGACCAAACCGACGCCCCGGCCGTAACAAGCCTCAAGAGACCTAACCTCACTCCTTTCCCTTCTTGTCCTTCTTCGGACAGGGCTTGTCACAGCACTCCTTGCCGCCTCCGCGACGGTCGCCTTTTTTCATCATCTGGGGACCATGACCGCGCTGGCCGGGCCGCGGAGCCTGCATCTGCGACCACTGCACGAACTGTTCGGTCGTCAGGATCGACTTCATCTTTTCGGCCTCGGCCTTGCGCGCCTCCCGCATCTTCTCGCGCATGGCCTGCATCTCCTTGATCTGCTGGAAATTCAGGTTGTAAACCTCCTTGGCCTGCGCATCGGTGAGCTTCAGCTCCTTCTGCATGCGTTCGGTCATGCGCTGCGCCATCTGTTCCACGGTCGGACGCTCCTTGGGAGCGGCGGCCGGCTTGGCCTCCTGTGCGAAAGCGCCCGTTCCCGCCATCAGGCAGAGGGCTGCGGCAACTGCAAAAATCCTCTTTTTCATAATTTTTCGAATTTGGTTGTGCATCACTTTTTTTGTTTTCCGGCAATCCGGTTTCCCGGAGTTCCTGATGCAAAGGTAACGCCAAAACGAAAACCCGGAGCCAGGCCCCGGGTAAAACGGCAGAACGGCGGGGTCAACCGCCTATTCGACAGGGTGAAGCGACCGCAGCCACGCCTTGAATTCGGGAACGCGGGCTTTGGAAATGACAATCCGCTCGGGCGTTTCGACAGTGAGGTGCAGCGTGAGACGGCTCCCGAACCACACGGCGATCTCCTTCACGGCCTGCCGCGCGACGATGAACTGGCGGTTGGCCCGGAAGAATTCGGACTCGGGAAGCAGTCCCTGCAACGCTTCGAGGGTTTTGTCCAGCGGGTAGGCCGCGCCGTCGAAACCGTAGGCCGTGACCTTCTCGTTCGACGTGTAGCAGTAGGCGATCCTGCTGCGGTGCAGCGGGATGATTTTGTCGCGCACATGCACCAGGAAAACCTCCTCGCGGCGGCTGGCGGCCAGCGTGCGGACCCGCGAGCCGTAATCGCTGCGCTCAACCGACGTGAGGCGGTGCAGCTTGGCCAGCGCACGGCCGACATCCGAAGCGTTGAGCGGCTTGAGCAGGTAGTCGATGCTGTTGACCTTGAAAGCTTCGAGTGCATACTGGTCGTAGGCCGTCGTGAAGATCACCGGGGCTGCGATCTCCACGGCGTCGAAGATGCGGAACGAATCGCCGTCGGCCAGGTGGATGTCCATGAACAGCAGGTCGGGGTGGGGATTCGAACGGAGCCATTCGACGCTCTCCTCGACGCTCTCGAGCGTCGCCACGATCTCCACGTCGGGAGCCGTCTGCCGCAGAATCGCCGCGAGGTTGCGCGCGGCGGCGGTTTCGTCTTCGATAATCAGGGCTTTCATCATACGGAGGGATTTTGCAGCGGCATGCGCACGGAGAAGGTGGCGCCGTCGTCGACGATTTCGATGTCGCTGCCCGTGATCAGATTCCAGCGGTTGCGCAGGTTCTCCAGCCCGATGCCGGTCGAAGGTTCGGGTTCGAGTTTGGGAACCTTGGGGTTCGACACCACGAGCAGCCCCTCTTCGGTGCGGACCGAGATGTGGAACGGCTTGGTGCGGGTGATCGAATTGTGCTTGACGGCATTGTCGATCAGCGGTTGCAGCGAGAAGGCCGGGAGTTTCCACCCGAGGTATTTCTCGTCGACGTCGATGTCGAAAAAGAGCTTGTCGGCGTAGCGTATCTTGAAAAGGTAGCTGTAAGCCTCCAGGAATTTCAGCTCCTCGTCGAGGGTCATCAGCATGCTCTGGCCGTTCTGGATGATGTAGCGGAACGTGTACGAAAGCTGGTCGATGTAGGTCAGGGCCTTCTGGTCGTGCTTCTCGCGCACGAGCATCGCCAGCGAGTTGAGCGAGTTGAAGAAGAAATGGGGGTTGATCTGCCCGACGAGCATGTTGTAACGCGTGGTGAGGTTTTCGTTCTTGAGCCGCTCGTTCTCGACGACGACGGCCTGCCGCTGGGAAATCAGCACGTAGATGCGCCCGTAGAGCATCGACGCCACCACGGCGAACGAGCATTTGAGCAGCAGCATGTAGTCGAACATCCGCCCGCTCATAAAGTTCAGCCCGATGCGCCCCGTGTGCCACTCCGTGACGGGAGCCACGCAGTAGAGCGCGGCCGCCGCGACGCAGCACCACAGGCAGCGGCGCACGAAGCGCGACATGGAGTAGTTGCGCCTGACGGAGGTGAGGATCGAGAGCATGACGAACGACACGACGAGGTAGTAGAACAGTTGCAGGAGCAGTTCCGTCATCTTCGAAGGCCCGTTGTAAAGTTTGCTGTAATCGAACTCCGCGCCGTTGCGCGTGCGGATTTCCGCCAGCATCGGATGCGCCTTCTCGGAGCGCGGCGGCATCAGGTCCGCGACGATCCGGTCGCCGGGCGCGATCTCCAGCCACCGCATGCGCCGCGTGGGCACGTAGACGCTGTCGCCGTTCTCGTAAACCAGGTACCCGTAGCCGTCGGGGTGGACCGAAAGCACGCCCTCGTCGGGCCGTTCGACGGCTCTCTGGTCGGAAGGGCGGGGCTGGCTGTCGCTGTTCAGGTCCACGAGCATCAGCAGCACGTAGGAGAAATTGACCACCAGGCTGATCGCCACGGCAACCAACAGGTTGAGCACCAGATCGGCGTATTTCGATTGCAGTTTCATATAGGGTAGTTATCGCTCTAACTAAAAATTACCGGATTTCGCTTCGGACGGTCGTAGCCGCCGCCTACGGCGGCTCGGGTCTCTTCCGGGGAGGATCCGGAGCGGGACGGGCCTGCGAACGCGGTTTCCGGCCGCGTCCTGCCGTGCCGCACGGAAACCGGTCACTCTTCCGGCTCGCCGTACCAGGAGGCGTACAGCATATAGTCGTGGGCCGTGCGGCGGATGATCTCCTCGCGCTGCTCCGCAGTCACCTCCTTGACCTTTTTGGCCGGGACGCCCGCATAGACCGAGTTGGGTTCCAGCTGCGCGTTCGAGAGCACCAGCGCGTTGGCCGCGATGATGCACCCCGAGGGGATGCGGGCGTTGTCCAGAAGGGTGGCGCCCATGCCGATCAGGCAGTTGTCGCCGATCACCGCGCCGTGGATGATGGCGTTGTGGCCCACCGAGACGTCGTTGCCGATGATCGTCTGCGAAGGGTGCTTCGCCTTGTCGTAGATGGTGTGGAGCACCACGCCGTCCTGGATGTTCGTGCGGTCGCCGATGACGATCCGGTTCACGTCGCCCCGCAGCACGGCGTTGTACCAGATCGAGCAGTCGCGGCCGATGGTCACGTCGCCCAGAATGACGGCCGTTTCGGCCAGAAAGGTGTTCTCTCCGATCACAGGCTCATGCCCGCGGACTTTTCGTATAAGCGCCATATCTGAATTTCTGATTTTTAATTCTTAATTTCTCTTGGCTTCCTGCCACAGCTCCTCCATCGCGCCGAGCGACATCTCGTGAAGCGTATGTCCTTTTGCCGCAGCGCGTTCCTCCATGTAATTGAAGCGTTGGATGAACTTCTTGTTCGTGCGTTCCAGCGCCGATTCGGGGTCCACGCCGTAGAGGCGGCAGGCGTTGACGAGCGCGAACAGCAGGTCGCCGAATTCGCCTTCGAGGTCGGTCTTGCTGCCCGATTTCATCTCGGCTTCCACTTCGCCCAGCTCCTCGCGGACCTTGTCCCAGACATCCTCCTTCTGCTCCCAGTCGAAACCCGCCCCGGCGGCCTTTTCGCCCATGCGGTAGGCCTTGACCATCGCCGGGAGCGAGCGCGGAACACCGCCCAGCGTGCCGCTCCGGCGGTTCTTCTTGCGGAGTTTCAGCGCCTCCCAGTTCTCCTTGACCTGGTCGGGCGTGTTGGCGTGAATGTCGCCGTAGACGTGAGGGTGGCGGTAGATCAGCTTGTCGCACAGCGCGTCGGCCACGTCGCCGAAATCGAACGCGCCCTCTTCCTCGCCCAGTTTCGAATAGAACACCACGTGCAGCAGCAGGTCGCCCAACTCCTCCTTGATGCCCTCCATATTGTGGTCGGTGATGGCATCGGCCAGTTCGTAAGTCTCCTCGATGGTGTTGCTGCGCAGCGAGTCGAATGTCTGCTCGCGGTCCCAGGGGCACTCGCGGCGCAGGGTGTTCATCACCTCCAAAAGACGGGCCGTGGCCTTCAGACGTTTATCTTCCATGTCGCAAATTATTTTTTCACACCGGGCGCAGAAGCGGAATCTGTCCGTGATTCGCCGCCGTCCGCCCGCTAAAACCGTGGTTTTACTCCGGCAAAGGTAGCACATTCGGCGGAAAAAAAGTAACTTTGCGGGAAACAAAATCCTCACGTCGCATGAAATTACGACTTCTGATCCTCTTGACAACAGCCCTTTGCGGCCTGTGCACCGCCGCGGCGCAACCCGCCCCGGAAAAGACGACGCCCCGCGAAGGGATCTTCACGTTCGGTCCCGGAACGACAATCTCCGCCGACCGCGAACTGGCCCCCCTGGCCGAATACGCCGCCGAATACCTCGGGTGCGGGGTCCGCAACGGCATGGCGGGGGAAGGCTCCGTCGTGCTGACGCTCGACGCCCCGGACGGGGAGCCGTCGGAGGCTTACACCCTCGACATCGCGCCCGACCACATCCAGATCGGAAGTTCCACCTGCGGCGGGGTTTTCAACGGACTGCAACAACTGTTCCGGCTGCTGCCGCCCGAAGTCTACGCCCGCAGGGGGATCGCCCCGGGAACCGGCATCGCCTGCGTCAGGATCGAGGACAAGCCGCGGTTCAGCTATCGGGGGATGATGCTCGACGTGGCGCGAACGTGGATCGGAATGGATGAAGTGAAACGTTATATAGATCTGTTTTCCTACCACAATATCAACAAATTGCATCTTCATCTTTCGGACGACGAGGGGTGGCGCATCGAGATCCTTTCGCACCCCGAGCTGACCGAGATCGGCGGCTTCCGCGGCGGCGACTCGCCCGTGAGACCCGTATACGGCAAATGGTCAGAGAAATACGGAGGTTACTTCAAGCAAAGCGAGATGCGCGAGCTGATCCGTTACGCCGCCCTGCGGAATATCGAGATCATTCCCGAAATCGACCTGCCGGGCCACAGCCGCAACATCGCGTCGGTGCATCCCGAAATCCGCTGCAACTATCCGCCCGACACCGTGTCGACCAACGGTTACGACTACCGTTCGGCATGGTGCGTGGCCCGGGAGGAGAATTACGCGCTGCTGGGCGACATTCTGGGCGAACTGTGCGAGCTGTTCCCCTCGGAGTACATCCACGTGGGCGGCGACGAGGTCGACATGTCGCAGTGGGAGCGGTGTCCCGACTGCCGGGCGCTGATGAAACGGGAGGGGATGACCGACCCGCACCGGCTGGAGGACCTCTTCATGGAGCGCATGGCCGCAATCCTCCGTTCGCACGGCAAACGGCCCGCCGTGTGGAACGAGGCCGTGCGCACGGGAGCCTTCGCCCGGGAGTGCCGCGTGCACGGCTGGGAGAGCGTCAAGGCCTGTCTCGACGCCACGGCGAAGGGTTACCGCACCGTCGTGATGCCGGGCCAGTACTTCTATTTCGACATGCGCCAGTCGCCCCGCGAGGACGGGCACGACTGGGCGGCGATCTTCGACGCCAAAAAGGTCTACGGCTTCGGCTTCACGGAGTTCAGCCCCGAACAGATGCGCAACGTCGAGGGGTTGCAGGGGGCGTTTTTCAGCGAAGCCTACGTCTCGCACGAGCCGGAAAAGCCCGACTACCTCGACTATATGCTCTTTCCGCGCGTCTGCGCCCTCGCACGCATCGCCTGGAGCGGCAACGCCGAAGGGTGGGACGCCTATTACGAGGAGTTGAAAGGAAAACATTACGACCGGATGGCGGCCATGGGCATCCGGTTCCGGCTCTTCCCGCCGAAGGTCGGCTACGGCGACGGCGCGTTCACCGCTTCGGCGGACGACGGCTCCGCGATTTACTACCTTATGGACGGCTCTCCGGAAGAACACCCTTACACGGCTCCGGTCCGCACCGGGAAACCGCATCTCTACCGCTTCTATTCGCGCTACGGCACCGCCCGCAGCCCCTACGTGGCCGACAAGTCTCGCTGGCGGACCATTACGCCCGCCGTGGCGATCACGACCTCGATGGGCGAGAGCGCGAAGTTCCCCTATGCCAACGCCGAGAGCTACAAGGGCCTTTCGCGTACGCGCCGCGCCTGCCGGCAGCAGGATTGGATACGCTACACGTTCAGCGAGCCGGTGAGGTGCCGCGAAATGTATTTGCAGACGGGAAACCGCCAGCTGCCGAAGACGATCGTGACGACGGGTTACGCCGAAGTGTCGTACGACGGCGCGACGTTCGAGCGGGCGGGAGAGTTGGAGATGGGAAGCATCACGCTGCGCCCCGGGCGTCCGGTGAAGGCCGTGCGGATCGTCTCGACGTGCGACGACAACGGCACGCCCTACGTCACAATCCAGCCGCCGCAGGTGAAACCGGCGCTGTAAGCGTCAGTTCCGGGCCGCGGTTTTGAAGGCGAAGCGGAAAAAGAGGTATTGCGCGAGGTAGTAGGTGATCATAACGATCCAGGTCCGGGCCGGAACCGGTCCGATGAAGCGGTTCCAGGCGATCACCGCGTCGGAAAAGACGAACAGCAGGGCCGCACACCTGAATCCGGCGGCGCATGCCCCGTCGTACTGGAGCGCGCTATAAAGCATTGCGGCGATGACCAGCCCGTAGACGGCGACGCCGATGCGTTCGGCCGGAAACGGGGCCTCGGGGACGATGGCGGCGAAAAGGAAGACGAGCAGCGGGACGGTGACGGCCAGCGAAACCGCACGGAGCCTGCGCCGCGCCCGGGGCAGGAACCAGCACACATAGGCGACATGCGCCAGCGCGAAGAAGGCCATCTGGGGAATGAACAGCCCCCTGGCGCCCACGGCATCCCCGGCGGCGGAAAACAGGAAGGCGAACCCGAACGGGAGCAGTTCCCGGCGCCGCGACAGGAAGGTCGCCAGGGACAGCAGCAGGACGGGCCAGGCGACCTTATAGGGAAGCGCGGCGGCTTTGGTAAAGAACAGCACGGCTCCCGCAACGAAGAACAGGGTCGTCCACGCAAATATTCTGGAAAATCGTCGCATCGGCGTATTTTAAGGAAGACCGCCCGGCTCCGATGGGGCCGGGCGGTCTTTCGGTTGCTGAAATTTCGTCAGGCCCGGACCTGCGCGCCGCATTTCTGCTCGAACTGCCGGGTGAGGTTCGCCATCACACGCTCAATGGTCCGCTCGTCCAGCGTGCGGGTCTTGTCCTCCAGAATGAAGCTCAAAGCGTAGGATTTCTTGCCCTCGGGAAGCTTGTCGCCCTCGTAGACATCGAACAGCGAGACGCTTTTCAGCAGCTTGCGCTCGGCGGCGAAGGCTGCGTCGCGCAGTGAGGAGAAGGTCACGGACTTGTCCACCAGCAGCGCCAGATCGCGTCTGACCTCGGGGAATTTCGACAGTTCCCCGGCGGCGATCTTCAGCTTCTTCGTGGATTTCGCAAGGGCCTCGAAATTCATCTCCAGATAGTACACATCCTGCTTGACATCGGTACGGCGGCGGATTGCGGCGGCCACGGAGCCGATCTGCAACAACTGTTTGCCATTGAGCGACAGCGTGAGGCCCTCGCTGAAAAGATCGCTTTCGAGCGTCTCGGCCTTCAGCGCGTAGATGTCGACGCCGAAGCGGCGGAGCAGTTTTTCGGCGACTGCGCGCAGGGTGAAGAACGACGCCTTCACGGGCTTCGCATTCCACGACTGCGGCGTCGAGACGCCCGTGACGGCGATGGCGAGGCGGTACTCCTCGGAGTAGGCCGCCAGGCGGTTTTCGTCCGTGCGCTTCGACTCGTCGTAGAAATAGCAGTTGCCGAACTCGTAGAGGCAGAGATCGCCGTTGCGGCGGTTGGCGTTCAGACCGACGGCCTCCAGCATGTTGAACAGCAGCGTCTGGCGCATCACGTTCAGGTCGGCGCTCAACGGGTTGAGAATACGCACGCAACGCTCGGCGGGGCAGGAGGTCAGGCCCTCGTAATAGGCGGCTTTCGTCAGCGAGTTGGACATGATCTCGGTAAACCCGTTGGCCGTGAGGAAATCGGCCGCGAGGTTCATCAGACGGTTGCGGTCGGGTTTCGGCGCATAGGAGAGCGTCGAACGGACCTGCGTGGGGATTTCGACGTTGTTGTAGCCGTAGATGCGCAGGATGTCCTCCACGAGGTCGGCTTCGCGCTGCACGTCGACACGGTAGGGCGGCACGGCGACCGTCAGCACGCCGTCTTTCTCGGCGAGGATCTTCACCTCCAGCGCCGCGATGATCGTGCGGACGACCGTTTCGGGAATCTCCTTGCCGATCAGCGCGTTGACCCTTGCCAACGAGATGTCGAAGACGAAATCCCCGATCGGCTCCGGATAGATGTCCGTGATGCCGCTGGAGATCGTACCCCCGGCCAGCTCCTTCATCAGCAGGGCGGCGCGCTTGGCGGCGTAGACCTGCATGTTGGGGTCGATGCCGCGCTCGAAGCGGAACGAAGAGTCGGTATTCAGGCCGAAACGCTTGGCCGTCTTGCGCACCCACACGGGGTTGAAATAGGCGCTCTCGATAAATACGTCGGTCGTGGTGTCGCTCACGCCCGAGTCCAGTCCGCCGAAGACGCCGGCGATGCACATGGGACGCTCGGCCGAGCAGATCATCAGGTCCTTGTCCGTGAGTTTGCGCTCCACGCCGTCCAGCGTCACGAAGGGCGTGCCCTCGGCGCAGATGCGGACCACGACTTCGCGGCCCTCGATCTTCGCGGCGTCGAAGGCGTGCAGGGGCTGGCCCAGCTCGAACAACACGAAATTGGTGATGTCGACCAGATTGTTCTTGGGATTGATGCCCGCGGCACGCAGGCAGTTCTGCATCCACTCGGGCGACGGACCGATCTTGCAGCCCGTGACCGTAACGCCGGCATAGCGGGGCGCGGCCTCGGAATTTTCGACGCGGACCGCCACCTCCAGGTCGTGATTGTCGGGAGCGAAGGCCGAAACATCGGGCAGTTTCACTTCGGCATTTTCGCCGCGGCTCTTCAGGTAAGCGGCCAGATCGCGCGCCACGCCGATGTGCGAAGCGGCGTCCACACGGTTGGGCGTGAGTCCGATCTCGATCAGGTAGTCGTCCTCGACATGCAGGTATTCCCTGGCCTCCATGCCCACGGGGGCGTCGGCCGGAAGCTCCATGATGCCGTCGTGCGAAGACCCGATGCCCAGCTCGTCTTCGGCGCAGAGCATTCCGAGCGACTCCACGCCGCGGATCTTCGAACGTTTGATCTTGAACTCCTCGTCGCCGCCGTCGGGGTAGAGCACCGCGCCGACCGTGGCGCAGAGGACTTTCAATCCGGCCCGGCAGTTCGCGGCGCCGCAGACGATCTGCAACGGCTCGGCGGCTCCCACGTCCACCGTGGTGACGTGCAGGTGGTCCGAATCGGGGTGATCGGCACAGGTCACAACCTCGCCGACGACAACGCCCCGAAGGCCGCCTTTCACGGTTTCGATCTTCTCGAAGCCTTCGACTTCGAGGCCGATGTCCGTCAGGATTTCAGCGATCTTTTCGGCCGGAAGATCGGTCGCGATATAACGTTTGAGCCAGTTATACGAAATATTCATATCGTTAAGTTTTGAATTTGCGGATAATCATGCAAAAATATAAATTTTTCCGCAAAGTACGGTAAAAAATCCTTACATATATAGGTGTCGAAAATAATTCGTAAAAAATTTGCATTTTACGAACCGACCGCATATATTTGCAGAAACAAAGCTGAAAGATGATCCGCAATTTCAACATACAGGCATGGTGGTGGCGCTCGTTGACTCTCGTGAACAATGAGTGCGGAACCGCGCGTGTATAGTTGAACCCCGAAAAATACACAAGCCCGTTGTTTACGAAAAGTAAGCAGCGGGCTTTTTCTTTTGTACATTTCAAATTCAAAAACCGATACCCATTATGGAAACGAAAAAATTCGGCGGCACCGAAAAACAGATGCCCACGCAATGGTACAACATCGTGGCCGACATGCCCAACAAACCGCTCCCGCCGCTGCACCCCGGAACGAAAAAGCCCGTCACGAAGGAGCAGATGTCGGCGATCTTCGCCGAGGAACTGATCGACCAGGAGATGTCGACCGAGCGTTACATCGACATTCCCGAGGAGGTGCAGGAGATTTACAGGATATGGCGCCCGACGCCGCTCGTGCGCGCGACGGGGCTGGAAAAGGCCCTCGGAACGCCCGCGAAGATCTTTTTCAAGAACGAAAGCGTGTCGCCCGCGGGTTCGCACAAGCCCAACACCGCCGTGCCGCAGGCCTACTACAACTACAAACAGGGCATCAAGCACCTGACCACCGAGACCGGCGCCGGACAGTGGGGCGCGTCGATCGCCTTCGCGGCCAAGCACTTCGGCATCGACCTCCAGGTATTCATGGTCAAGGTCAGCTACGACCAGAAGCCCTACCGCCGCCTGATGATGAACACGTGGGGCGCGGAGTGCGTGGCGTCGCCCTCGACGCTGACCGAATCGGGCCGTGCGGCGCTGGAGCGCGATCCGCACTGTTCGGGAAGCCTCGGGCTGGCCATTTCCGAGGCCGTGGAGATGGCTTTGCGCCGTCCGGAAGACACGCGCTACTGCCTGGGAAGCGTGCTGAACCATGTGGTTCTGCACCAGACGGTCATCGGCCAGGAGGCCGTGACGCAGATGGAGATGGCCGACGCCGAGCCGGACATGGTGATCGGATGTTTCGGAGGCGGCAGCAACTTCGCGGGCATCGGCTTCCCGTTCCTGCGGAAGAATTTCGCCGAGGGGAAGAAGATACGCGTGATCGCCGTGGAGCCTGAAGGATGCCCGAAACTCACCCGCGGCGAATTCCAGTACGACTTCGGCGACGTGGCGGGATTCACGCCCCTGATCCCGATGTACACGCTGGGCCACGATTTTCAGCCGTCGGACATTCACGCCGGGGGATTGCGCTACCACGGAGCCGGCTCGATCGTCAGCCAGCTGATGAAGGACGGGCTGATCGAGGCGCAGTCGATGCCGCAGGTCGAGACCCTCGCCGCAGGCGTTCTGTTCGCCCAGACCGAGGGCATCATCCCGGCTCCGGAGTCGACGCACGCCATCGCCGCGACGATCCGCGAAGCGCTGAAAGCCAAGGAGGAAGGCGTGTCGAAAACCATCCTGTTCAACCTCTCGGGCAACGGCGTGATCGACCTCTACGCCTACGAGCAGTATCTGGCCGGAGCGTTGAAGGACTTCTCGCCGAGCGATGAGGAGATCCGCAAGACGATCAACCAGTTGGAGCATCTTATCTGAAGCTGCGCTCAAAATAGGAGAAGCGAGACTTTCGGGTCTCGCTTTTTGTTTTGCGCCGGAGGTGCAGAACGGGGCGGGAGACCAGAGGGACATTCCATCGCCCCCTAAAACCCGCTTCTTAAGCGGGGCGGCGCAGAACGGGGCGGAAGACCAGAGAGACATTCCATCGCCCCCTAAAACCCGCTTCTTAAGCGGGGCGGGAACCGAGCCAGAGGAAGAACATGCCGACGAGGATAAAGGCCAGGTCGACGGCCTTCGAGCGCAGGTTGCGCTCGCGGAACAGCACCGCGCCGCAGAGAAACGACACCACGACCGAGCCGCGGCGGACCATCGAGACCACGGAGATCATGGCGTCCGGATCGCGCAGGGCGAACAGGTAGGCGAAGTCGGCCAGCGAAAGGAACACCGAGATCAGCGGAATGGCCCAGCTCCAATGGAACGGGGTGGTGGCGTGCCGCCGGGGCCACCAGAGGATGCCGACCACGACGGACATCATCCCGAGCTGGTAGAGGTTATACCAGCTCTGCACGAAAACCGGGTCGAGGCGCGCCATGATATATTTGTCGTACAGCCCGCTGACGGCGCCCGTCACGGCCGCCAGGGCGATGAACAGAATCCAGAGGTTATGGGTGAAGACGACCCCTTCGCGGCGGCTCGAACGGCTCAGCAGGAAGAGCGACACGAGGGCCAGCGCAACGCCGGTCCACTGGTAGGCATTGAGACGCTCGCCGAAGATCACGAACGCCCCGACAAGCACCATAACGGGGCGCGTGGCGTTGATCGGCCCGACGATGGTGATCGGGAGGTGCTTCATGCCGAAGTAACCGAAAATCCACGACGTGAGCACGATGGCCGATTTCAGAACGACCAGGGCGTGGGCCTCCCATGTGCCGGGAGCCGTCGCCAGCAGGGTATGGTCGAACCATCCGAGGCCGAACTCCGCCGAGAGGATCGCGGGCAGGAAGAACAGCGTCGAAAAGAGCGTGTTGAGCAACAGCACGGGCAGCACGGCGTTGCCGGTGAGGGCCTTTTTCTTGGCCGCATCGTAGAAGCCGAGCAGCGCCGCCGAGGTGAATGCCAAAGTGAGCCACATAGCGATGAGGAAAGGCGGCCGGAGCCGCCTTTATCTATTTGATTTCGTCGCTGTAAACGGCGCCGGGAAGATCGTGGAGGTTGTAGCGCGAAGCCATCGACATGCCGTAGGCCCCGGCCGACTTGATGGTCAGCAGGTCGCCCCGGTGCGTGCGGCGCAGGGTGACGTTCTCGTCGAAAACGTCCGTCGATTCGCAGGCCGTGCCGACAACCGTGTATTTCTCGCGCACCTCGTCGTCCTTGGCCGTGATGTTCTCGATGTTGTGGTACGAACCGTACATCGCCGGGCGGACCAGCTCGGTCATCGAAGCGTCGACGATCACCAGCTTGCGGCCCGTGGCGGTGGTCTTGTTGAACAGCACCGTCGTGATCAGCTCGCCGCATTCGGCGACGATCGAACGCCCGAACTCGAAGTGCACCTCGCGGTCGCCGATGCGCAGGTGGTTGTGGACGATCGAGAACAGCGACGCGAAGTTGGGGATCGGCTCGTTCTCGGGAACGTCGTAGTTGACGCCCAGACCGCCGCCCACGTCGACGAAACGGAACTTGCAGCCCAGTTTTTCGAGGTTCTCGACGATGACGTTGACCTTGTTGCACATGTTCTCGAAGACATGCAGCTCGCGGATCTGCGATCCGATGTGCAGGTGCAGTCCGATGATGTTGACGTTTTTGAGCGACCGGATCTCCGCGGCGTGCTCAAGCACTTCCTCGTAGGAGATGCCGAACTTGCTGTCCGCCTGGCCCGTGTCGATGCAATGGTTGGTCTTGGGGTCGATGTCGGGGTTGATGCGCAGCGCGATGTCGGTCACCTTGCCCGCCTCGGCCGAAAGGGCATCGACCAGCTCCAGCTCCTGAATCGACTCGCAGTTGATGGCCAGAATGTTCTGCTCGATGGCGTATTTCAGCTCCTTGTCGCGTTTGCCCACGCCCGCATAGACGATGCCCTTGGGGTCGAATCCGGCCTCGACGGCCTTGCGCAGCTCGTTGCCCGAGGCGCAGTCGATGCCCAGCCCGTATTCGCGGATGACCGCCAGCAGATGGTCGTCGTAGTTGGCCTTGATGGCGTAGTGGACCTTGTAGCCGTATTTCTTCGACTCGTAGACGACGCTTTCGAGGGTCTGGCGCAACAGCGCCATGTCATAGAGGTAGAACGGGGTCTCGTAGCCCCGGAGCTTGGATGCGATTTGTCTGCTTAACATCTTTAACCTAACTTGTTGAAGTCGCAAATATAAGCAATTTGTGCCATTCCGGCAAACGGAAGCCCTCCGATATATTCAAAAATTTATGTATATTTGCCGAAGATTTTACCCTTATATATGAAAAACATCCGAAATTTCTGCATCATAGCCCACATCGACCACGGCAAATCGACACTCGCAGACCGTCTGCTGGAGAAGACCAACACGCTCAACCAGCGCGAAATGCAGTCGCAGGTGCTCGACGACATGGACCTCGAACGCGAAAAGGGAATCACCATCAAGAGCCACGCCATCCAGATGGAGTACACGGCCCGCGACGGACAGCGGTACACGCTCAACCTGATCGACACCCCGGGACACGTCGACTTCTCGTACGAAGTGTCGCGCGCAATCGCCTCGTGCGAAGGGGCGCTGCTGGTGGTCGACGCCACGCAGGGCATTCAGGCGCAGACGATTTCGAACCTCTACCTCGCCGTGGGGCACGACCTGGAGATCATCCCCGTGCTGAACAAGATCGACATGGATTCGGCGATGATCGACGAGGTGAAGGATCAGGTGATCGACCTCATAGGATGCAGGGAGGAGGATATTCTGCTGGCATCGGGCAAGACGGGACTGGGCGTCGAAGAGGTGTTGGAAGCGATCGTAAACCGCATTCCCGCTCCCACGGGCGACGAGAGCGCGCCGTTGCAGGCGCTGATCTTCGACTCGGTGTTCAACCCCTTCCGCGGGATCATCGCCTATTTCCGCGTCTTCAACGGCACGCTGCGCAAGGGCGACCACGTGAAGTTCTTCAACACGGGCAGCGAGTACGACGCCGACGAAATAGGCGTGCTGAAACTCAAGATGCAGCCCCGGCAGGAGATCAGGGCCGGGGACGTGGGGTATATCTGCTCGGGGATCAAGACCTCGTCGGACGTGAAGGTCGGCGACACGATCACCTCGGTGACCAACCCCGCCAAAGAGGCCATCGCCGGATTCGAGGACGTGAAGCCGATGGTCTTCGCGGGCGTCTACCCGGTGGAGGCCGACCAGTACGAGGACCTGCGCGCGTCGCTCGAAAAATTGCAGCTCAACGACGCTTCGCTCACGTTCGAGCCGGAAAGCTCGCTGGCGCTCGGATTCGGGTTCCGCTGCGGATTCCTCGGGCTGCTGCACATGGAGATCATTCAGGAGCGGCTGTACCGCGAATTCGACATGGACGTCATCACGACCGTGCCCAACGTGTCGTACCGCATCACCACGACGCAGGGCGACGTGGTCGAGGTGCACAACCCCTCGGGACTGCCCGAGGTGACGAAGATCGACAAGATCGAGGAACCCTACATCCTCGCGCAGATCATCACCAAGTCGGAGTTTCTGGGCAACGTCATCAAACTCTGCATCGACAAGCGCGGGGTGATGAAGAACCAGACATTCATCACGCAGGACCGCGTGGAGGTCAACTTCGACATGCCCCTCTCGGAGATCGTCTTCGACTTCTACGACAAGCTCAAGAGCATCTCGAAAGGATACGCCTCGTTCGACTACCACCGCACGGGATTCCAGCCCTCGAAACTCGTCAAGCTCGACATCCTGCTCAACGGGGAGCCGGTCGACGCCCTCTCGTCGCTCACCTACACGGACCACGCCTACGATTTCGGACGCAAGATGTGCGAAAAGCTCAAGGAGCTGATCCCCCGCCAGCAGTTCGACATCGCCATACAGGCCGCCGTCGGCGCCAAGATCATCGCACGCGAAACGGTCAAGGCCGTGCGCAAGGACGTGACGGCGAAGTGCTACGGCGGAGATATTTCGCGTAAGCGCAAGCTGCTCGAAAAACAGAAGAAGGGCAAGAAGCGCATGCGCCAGATCGGTAACGTCGAAGTTCCCCAGTCGGCATTCCTCGCCGTGCTGAAAATGGATTAAGAACCATGAAAAAGACCATCATCGACCTCTTCGAGGCCTCCGTGCGGAAATACGGGGCCAAGACCTTCCTGCTCGAAAAACGCCATCACAAATTCGAGCCTACGACCTATGCCGAGACCCGCGAGCAGGCGCTCGAAGCCGGAGCCGGACTCGCCGCGCTCGGCATCCGCCCCGGAGACAAGGTGGCGATACTGGCCGAAGGCAGCAACGCATGGATCATTTCCGAACTGGGGCTGTTCTACGCCGGGGCGGTCAGCGTGCCCCTGTCGGTGAAACTCGAAGAGTCGAACGACCTCCTCTTCCGCATGCGGCACGCCGAGGTCAAGGCCGTTTTCGTGTCGAAACACCAGCTGCCCAAGATCCGCCGCATCCGCGCCGGACTGCCGCAGCTGGAGCAGGTGATCGTCCTCGGACACATTCCGCTGGAATCCGGGGAGACGGCCTACGGGACGCTCAAGCGTCTGGGCCGCGAATACCTCGCCAAGAACAAGGAGGAGTTCATGGAGATCGGGCAGGCGATCCGGAATGACGATTACGCCACGATCACCTACACCTCGGGCACGACGTCGGACCCCAAAGGCGTGATCCTGACCCACCGCAACTACACGGCCAACGTCGAGCAGGCGTTGTCGCGGGTCGACATTCCGCCGCATTTCCGCACGCTGATCATCCTGCCGCTCGACCACTGTTTCGCCCACGTCGTGGGTTTCTACATCATGATCGCCTGCGGAGCCTCGGTGGCCACGGTGCAGATCGGAGCGACGCCGATGGAGACGCTCAAGAACATCCCGCAGAACATCCGCGAGGTGCAGCCGCACTTCCTGCTGTCGGTCCCGGCGCTGGCCAAGAACTTCCGGAAAAACATCGAAAGCTCCATACGGGCCAAGGGGAGATTCACCGAGGCGCTTTTCAACCTCGCGCTCCGCACGGCATACGCATACAACAGCGACGGGTACGGCAGGGGCAGCGGATGGCGCATCGTGCTGGCCCCCGTCGTCGGGATTTTCGACGCGCTGCTGTTCCGCAAGGTGCGGCAGGCGTTCGGTGGCCACCTCGAATTCTTCGTCGGGGGCGGTGCGCTGCTCGACGCGGAGTTGCAGCGGTTTTTCTACGCCATCGGAATCCCGATGTTCCAGGGATACGGACTTTCGGAGGCGACGCCCGTGATTTCGACCAACTCGCCCAAACATCACTGGCACCGGTTCGGATCGTCGGGCAAGATACTCATTCCGCTGGACCTGAAGATCCTCGACGAGGAGGGTCGCGAGGTTCCCCGCGGGCAGAAGGGCGAAATCGTCGTCCGCGGCGAGAACGTCATGGCCGGCTACTGGAAGAATCCCGGGGCCACGGCCGAAACCGTGCGCGACGGGTGGCTCCACACGGGCGACATGGGTTACGTCTCGGAGGATGATTTCCTCTATGTGCTGGGACGTTTCAAGAGCCTGCTGATCGCTTCGGACGGCGAAAAATACAGCCCCGAAGGAATGGAGGAGGCGATCGTGGATAAATCGCCCTACATCGACCAGATCATCGTGCACAACAACCAAAGCCCGTTTACGGGGGCGATCGTGGTTCCCAACCGCGAGGCGCTGCGCCGCGAGCTGGAGGCCCGCAGGACGCCCGAAGCGGAGCGCGCAAACGTCGCAGCGGAGATTCTCGGCGCCGAGATCGACCGTTACCGCGCCGGAGGAACCTATGCCGGGGAGTTTCCGGAACGGTGGCTGCCTGCGGGACTGGCCATTGTCGACGAGGCTTTCACGGAGCAGAACGGATTGGTGAACAGCACGATGAAGGTCGTGCGCGGGAAGGTCGAGGAGCATTTCCGAAACCGGCTCGACTACCTCTATTCGGCCGAGGGCCGCAGTCTGAAAAACCCCGAAAACCTCGCGTCGCTGAAAAAAATCGTGGGGTAGGCGCATTTTTCAGCCGCCGAAAACTTGACAAATAAAAAAAACGGAGTAACTTTGTACTCCGTAATGCGGAAATAGCTCAGTCGGTAGAGCATCAGCTTCCCAAGCTGAGGGTCGCGGGTTCGAATCCCGTTTTCCGCTCGAAGAGGTCTTTGCAGACCTCTTTTTTCGTTGGTGGTGGTAGGGAGGGGGCAGGGCGAGCTTCGAACCCACATCCGGCAGATAACGGGAATGCTCCGGCGAATGGCAGGATACCTATATCTGCATGGCGGGATGCCCGACCAAGCCCGACCGCTACCGGACTGCCGTCCCGCCCTCGCCGGCGACAGGTTCCGTCCAAACGGAGAACCGCCGGATGCAGGCTCTGCGGGCCGCCTCCTGACAGGCTTCGGCCTCCTGCGGCGTCAGCTCGTGAGGGGTTCCCGCCAGACGGCAGCCGTTCCCGGCGACGTTCGTCCCGAAGGCCGGGGCCACGAGCGTCTGGAACCATGCGCAGGCCGCAGTGTAACGTCCGGTCCCGGGATTCAGGTGGTATCCGTCGCGCGTCAGGTCCAGCGAGTCGCACAGCGCCGTGTTGCGCAGGTCCTGAATCGCCGTGCCCGACGGGACGACCACTTCGACGGAGGTCTCCCGCATGAGTTGTTCGACCGAAGAGACGATTCCCCGGTACATCAGTTGCTGGTTCTTCTCGTATCGTCCGAAATCCCGGTGCTGCGAATTGCGGGCATAGGCCCATGTCTGTTGCCAGGCGATGCAGGCTCCGGCATTGGGGCAACACCATCGCACGATCTCGACCAGCCGGCCGAACCAGGGCTGATAGGTCGGATAGATGCCCGATTTGCCCGACGCCTGTTGCAGTACCACGACGTCCCACCGTTCGTCGGCGATTCCGTCCAACAGGGTCGCTTTCTTCGAAACGGTCTCCCAGCGGTTGGACGTCGACTTGTAATAGATATACGCAGGGGCGTTGCCGGCATATTCCCGGCAATGGCGTTCGAGCGAACACCCTGCTATGTAGAGACGCCCCAGCACGACGTTCCGGATGCCGGCAGCCTCCAGCAGCTCGGGCAGATACATCATGCCGTCGTCGGTGAAACTGTTGCCGATGCCGAGAATGCGCAGCGTATCGGGCTGCTGCGGGATGGGGTAGTTGGGGAACTTTTGGGCGAACAGGCTGACGCAGACGAGCGACAGCCCTACGGTCAGCAAAAGGCGCAATGTGCGTTTCATAATCATATGGTCGGTTTATCGGGTTTGTTGCAAATGGGTGATGCGCAGCAGCCGGTCGAATTCGGACCGGGACAGCGTCGTTGCGACCCGCACCGTTTTGCTGACGCCCGGTACGAGGTCGAAATAGTTGTCCTCGAAATGTTCGTTGCCGTCGAGAGCGAGCCAGACGGCGCGGACGAAACGGTCGCTCGAGAGCGTAATTTCATAACCGTCCGCCGCAGGTCCGACGCTCCATCGGATGTCGGCTTCGGGCAGCTCAAGCTCTTTTTGAGAGACGAAATATCCGATGTTGGCGTAGCGGCGTCCGTCGGTCGTGAATTCCGCGACGACGATCGCCCGATTGCGGGCGCAACCGTGCAAGAGTCCGGAAATGTCGGCCGAATAGACGTTCCGACTGGCATTGGGTGCGACGGTTAGGCTGCGGGTGTTTTCCGAGAGGAGGGCGCCGTCCATGTCCATGACCGTTATCCGGAGTTTCCCCCGGACCGTTTTGCGGCGGTCCGACACAAGGCGGACGTTCAGCGTGTTTCCCTCGGCAAGGGGCGATACGAGGATGTCGTCGAAGGCCGGGCGGGCGAAATAATGTTGCGCCTTCCAGCGGCCGTACCAGTCGCGGCTGGCCCACGAAGCCACGGGCCAGCAGTCGTTGTGCTGCCAGAAGAGCGATCCCCAGCAGTAGGGTTTGTCGCGCCGGTGCGCCTCGATGGCGGTCTTGATGGCGTCGCCCTGCAAAACGTGGCTCATGTAAAGGAACGTGCGGAAATCGCGTGCGGGCCAGTATTCGTCTTCGAGGTATTGGCGGATGCGCATGTTGGCGAAATCGCCGCCGCGCTGGTGGGCCATCATCACCTCCGATTCGATGTCCCTGTCGCGCTCTTCGGGGGCGAAACGCAGGACGGAGGCGTATTCGGGGAACGACTGGAAGCCGTATTCGCTGAAGAAGCGGCTGCGCGTGGCGTTGTAGTCGGCGATCGGTGCGCGGCTGTGCCACACTTTCCAGAAATGCGTATCGCCTTCGCTGTTTTCGCTCGTGCCTTCGTGACGCGACCAGGGCGACGAGGGGTGGTAAGGCGTGCCGGGCGAGCAGGCGGCGACGGCTTCGGGCAGCACTTCGTAGTATTGGCGGCGGAGCTGGTCGCCGATGATCCGGTCCCATTCGGGATGCCCCTGTTCGGCGTACCGGGTGTTCCATCCCCAGCCGAACCACGCTTCGTTGCACTCGTTGTTGCCGCACCATACGGCGATCGAGGGGTGGTTGCGCAGACGGCGGATGTTGTCTTCGGCTTCGAGCCGGACGTTTTCGAGCCATGCCCCCTCGGCGGGATAGACGCTGCATGCGAACATGAAATCCTGCCATACGAGGATGCCCCGTTCATCGCACAGTTCGTAGAAAACATCGTCTTCATAGACGCCTCCGCCCCAGACGCGCAGCATGTTCATGTTCACGGCCGCGGCGTCGTCGATCGTCTTCTCGTAGACGGCGCGCGTGACGCGCGGCAGGAAGACGTCGCAGGGGATGTAGTTGGCTCCTTTGGCGAAGAGCGGCTCGCCGTTGAGTTCGAAGTAGAAGGTCGTGCCGTCGGCGACCTTGTCGCGCACGAGACGCAGCGAGCGCAGCCCGATGCGGGTGGTCCGGCTGTCGGAGGCGTCGCCCGCCGCAACCGAAGCCCGGAATTCGTAGAGATGAGGTTCGCCCAGTTCGCGGGTCCACCAGAGTTTCGGAGAGGCAATGTCGAGCGGGACGGTTACCTTGTTGATTCCGGAGCGCAGCGGCGCCGTGACCGAGGCTTCGATGCCTTCGCCGGGGGATGCAACGGTGACTACGGCTTCCGCCAGGTCACGGACGGAGGCGATTTCCACCTCGACCTCGACCCGGGCGCGCCTGGCCGTAACCTCCTGCTGGCGGTAGAAGACATCGCTGATGCGGGCGCCGCTCCAGCCCTCCAGATAGACCGGACGCCAGATGCCCGAGGTCACCAGGCGCGGACCCCAGTCCCAGCCGTAGTGGTAACCCGCCTTGCGGGCGAAGACGCTGACGCGTTTGTCGAAAAGCCCGCCGTTGGCCGACTGATCGTTGACGGCCTCGTAACGGTAGGGCAGCGAGTCGTATTTGGGCAGGTCGACCTTGATCGGCGAGTGGAAATAGACTTTCAGGGTGTTTTCGCCCGGACGGAGCAGCCGTTTGACCTCCGTGCGCCAGCGGCGGAACATGTTGTCGGCGGCGAGCACCTTCTCGTCGTTGAGGTAGACGTCGGCATAGGTGTCGAGCCCTTCGAAGACCAGTTCGATCCGCTCGCGGGCGAGCAGGCCGGCGTCGGCCTCGAAATGCGTTTCGTAGATCCAGTCTTCCTTGTCGACCCACTGTACGCCGCGCTCGTTGAGGCGGAAATAGGGGTCTTCGATGATCCGGTTGGCCATCAGGTCGGTGTGCACCGTGCCGGGGACCGTGGCCGGATACCAGTTGTTGAGCCGCGCCTGACGGAACTGCCAGTCGTCGTGCAGGTGTTGACGGACGGGGGCTGCGGCTGCGGCGAGGGCCATGCAGAGGGACATAGCGGTAAGGATTGGTTTGAAGTTTTTCATAAGATGAAGGGTAGATCAGTATTTGATGAGCATCTGGGAGATGTATTCGCGGTATTCGATCGGGGTCATGTTTTTCTTTTTGGTGAAGATGCGGATGAAATTCGACTTGTTGTTGAAGCCGCAGGCGTAGCAGATCTCCGAGGCGCTGAGCGTCGTGTTGGCAAGCAGCTGGCAGGCCTTGGAGATGCGCATGTTGTTGACGAAGGTGATGTAGGAGATGTTCGTGCGCTTCTTGAAAAAGTGCGAAAAGGCCGATTCCGACATGTTGACCAACCCGGCCACGTCGGTGAGCCGGATGTTCTGGCAGAGGTTTTTCTCGATGTAGTCGCAGACTTTGGCGATGCGGCGCGATTTGGAGGTGTGGACAATGTTCTTCGAGTCGCAGAGATTGCTCATAAGCACCTTGCGGTTGGCCGTGGCCAGCGCGTTGAGAATGTCCAGAAAAGCGGTCGCCGACTGGAATCCCTGCATGCGCGTGAGTTCAAGAATCCGGTCCCGGACGCTCAACTGTTCGGGACCTGTGAACGAAAGCCCCTGCCGGGAGTCGAGCAGCAGTTGCCGGATGGGAAGAAACAGGCGTTTGTTGACGATCGGGAAGTCGATCAGGTCGCCCGAGAACTGAATGGTGATGACGTGGTTGGTTTTCAGGGGCGATTTCCACACGTGCGGCACATAGGGACCGGTCATCACCAGGTCCAGCGGGCCGAAATCCTCGGTGGAATCGCCCACGATGCGCGATCCCCGAGTGTTCATCACCAGATTGATCTCGTATTCCGGATGGCAGTGGATCGGATAGTCGAAATGCGCGTTGGGGTGGTTGAGGATGATGAAAAGGTCCTCGTTCGTGATCGGGGTGATCTCCTGCTGTATCTCTTTCATGTCCGGTAAGGGTTTCAGGTCCGGTACAAAAATAGGAATAATTCAGAAAGCTCCATGAATAATTCAAAAAAGTATACTTGTTTAACCGACTTATACAATCCGGTAAATTTTCGGGTACATATCTTTGCATTAGTAAAAAAATCCTAAAACGACTTACATGAATTCGATTGCGATTAATTTTGTCGACTGCGCGATTATCGTCCTTTACCTTATATTTATAATATGGTGGGGATTGCGCAACGGCAAGAGTTCCGACGCCGGGTCCTATTTTCTGGCCGGCCGCACGATGCCGTGGTGGATCGTGGGTCTGTCGCTTTTCGCCGCGAGCATCTCCAGTACGACGCTCATCGGCCAGTCGGGCGACGCCTACCACACCGGAGTGGCCGTGTTCAACTACAACCTCACAGGTGTCGTGGTGATGGTGTTTTTCGCCACGTTCCTGCTGCCGCTCTACATCCGTTCGGGGATATTCACGATTCCCGAGTTTCTCGAACGACGCTTCGACAAGCGGTCGCGCTACTACTTTTCCGGAATCTGCATCGTGGGCAACATCTTTCTCGATGCGGCCGGGGCGCTGTATGCCGCCGCGCTGATCATCAAGTTGTTGTTCCCGGAGGCGGACTTGCAGCTCATCATCATCATCTTCGCCGTGCTGGCGGCTTCGTACACCATTCCGGGCGGTCTTTCGTCGGCGATCAACGCCGAGCTGATCCAGGCGGTGATTCTGATCGTCGGGTCGGTGATCCTGACGGGAGCCTGCTTCGCCAACGGCGGGTTCGACTACCTCGCGTCGCTGTTCGAAAGCGGCGACATGAGCGTCAGACTGATTCGCCCGCTGACCGATACGGCCACGCCCTGGCTGGGGCTGATCGTCGGCATGCCGGTGCTGGGCATCTATTTCTGGGCCAACAACCAGACGCTCGTACAGCGCGTGTTGAGCGCGCGGAGCGTCGACGAGGGCCGCAAAGGGGTGATGTTCGCCGGAGCGCTGACGCTGGCCACCCTGTTCATCATCGTCTTTCCGGGCGTTATCGCCCGCCATCTCTTCCCGGGCATCGAGAAACCCGACATGATCTATCCGACGATGGTGCTGCGCCTGCTGCCCACAGGGTTGCTGGGGATCATGCTTTCGGCGCTGCTCGCCGCGCTGACGTCGACGCTGAGCGCCATTCTGAACTCCACGTCGACGCTCTTCACGATGGATTTCTACGCCAAGATCGACAAGCGGGCCGACGAACGCAAGCTGGTGCGCGTCGGCAAGCTGGCTTCGCTGGTCATCATCGTGATCGCCGCCCTCTGGGCTCCGCAGATCGGACGTTTCGGTTCGCTGCTCAAATATTACCAGGAGATGCTCTCCTACATTGCGCCTCCCGTCGTGGCGGCTTTCCTGATGGGCGTTTTCTCGCGCCGCGCCAACGGGCGGGGAGCCTTTGCGGGGCTGATCGCCGGACTGGTCGTCGCGGCGGCGATGCTCCTCTGGCGCACGGAGATCTTCGGCGGGATGCACTTTCTGCTGATCGTGCCGTTCCTGCTGGTCTTCAGCCTGTCGGTGATCTGGGCCGTAAGCCGTACGGCTCCCGCGCCCCGGCCCGACAAACTGATCGACACGACCTTTTCGGCGGCGGATTTCCGGGCTGAAACCCGCTCGCTCGCGGAGGTTTCCTGGTGGCGCAACTACCGCGTATGGGGCGGAGTGCTGCTGGTTCTGTGTATGCTTATTCTCATAATATTCCGTTGATATGAAACTGAAGAAATACGAAAAAAATCCGATCATCGCTCCCAATCCGGCCAATGCCTGGGAGAATCTCGTAACCTGCAACCCGGGGGTCATCTACGACGACGGCCGGTTTTACATGCTCTACCGCGCCGCCGGCGACGACAAGGAACATGTCATCCGTTTGGGGCTGGCCGTCAGCGAGAACGGCTTCGACTTCCGCCGTGTCGGCGATTCGCCGGTATTCGGTCCCAGCGCGGACGGTCCCGACGGAGGGTGCGTCGAAGATCCGCGCATCGTGAAGTTCGACAATGAGTTTTACATTACCTACGCCTACCGCGCCCATGCCCCCGGGCAGTACTGGACTTTCGCGCACGACGTGGTGCGTCTGCCCCAATGCGGAGCTTATGCGCCGGCCGCCATGGCGCAGAATCTGGGAAATACGGGGCTTGCCGTGACGTCCGACTTCCGGAATTTCCGCCGGCTGGGGCGGCTTACGTCGCCCGTGCTCGACGATCGGGACGTGATCCTTTTCCCGGAGAAAATCGGCGGGAAGTTCGCCATGATGCACCGTCCCAAACAGTTCGTGGGCGAACGTTACGGGGTGAAATACCCTTCGATCTGGCTGAAGTTCTCCGACGACCTGCTGGCATGGGAGGACAAGCCCAGCCATCTGCTTATCGCCGGCCGCGAAGGAACCTGGGAGGAGAAGATCGGCGGAAGCACGCCGCCGATCCTGACCGAGGCAGGGTGGCTGACGCTCTACCACGGAGTTGCCGACGGCGGCACGGCCGAATACCGCGTCGGGGCGCTGCTGCTCGACCGGGAGAATCCACTGCGGGTGCTGGCCCGGACGCCGGAACCGATCCTCGAACCCGAATTTTTCTATGAAACCGAAGGTTTTTACAGCCATTGCGTCTTCCCGACCGGCAATGTGGTCGTCGACGGCGTGCTGTACGTCTATTACGGCGGAGCGGACAAATATGTAGGCGTTGCAACCTGCCGGCTGGAGGAATTATTAAATTATTTGACGGAGAAATGCCGTTGCGAATAGCCCATTTGCGCTTTGTTTTCATAAAAGTATAATCAATCAGCGATTTTCTAAAACAGTTCTTCCGTAGCAGCATGTTACTTTGCAGTGTCCGGTGCAGTTCCCGGAACCGCCCCGGACCGTATCAATAAACTACTCTAATCTAAAACTTATGAAAATGAAATTTTACCTGATCGTTCTCTCCCTGCTGGCGGTCTGCCTGTGGGGGACGGGAGACGTCCGCGCCCAGTCCGCATCACGGAGCATGACCGTGACGGGCAAGGTCGTGGATCAGAACGGCGCCGCCGTAACGGGCGCGTCGGTTGTCGTCGTCGGCACGACGAAAGGAACCACAACCGGGGCCGACGGAGCCTTTTCATTGACCGGAGTGGCTTCGGACGCCCGCCTTGCCGTCAATTTCATCGGCTATAAAACGCAGACGGTGGAGGTCGGCGGCCGCACCTCTTTCAACATCGTGCTGGTCGAGGAGGTCACGGCCGTGGACGAAGTGGTGGTCGTGGGTTACGGACAGGTCAAGAAGAGCGACCTGACGGGTTCCGTGGCCTCGGTCAAGGCCGAGAAACTCACCGACATCCCGGCCAACTCGATCGACGGGCTGTTGCAGGGCCGCGTGGCCGGCGTGCAGGTGGTCAACTCCTCGCAGGACCCCGGCGCCTCGTCGACGGTCCGCATCCGCGGCAACTCGTCGCTCAACGGTTCGAACGCTCCGCTGGTGGTCATCGACGGATTCCCCTGGGGCGATGCCGGCGACCTGAAACAAATCAACCCGCAGGACATCGTTTCGATGGAGGTGCTCAAGGATGCCTCGGCATCGGCCATCTACGGTTCGCGCGGCGCCAACGGCGTGATCCTCATCACCACGCGCAAGGCGCAGGAGAACGTGACGCGCATCACGCTGCGCCAGCAGACGACCGTTTCGGGATTCAGCTCCGAGCTGAACCTCTGGCGCGATCCCGTGCTGATGGCGATGCTCTCGAACGAAAGCAGCATCAACGCCGGACTGACGCCGACCTACATCGGTGCGACCAATGCCAACGGCGTCTATTATCCCTCGATTGCGGAGTTGCAGACGACCTGGACGACCAACACGCGCTGGGACGACCTGGTCTTCCGCCCGACGCCCGTGTCGAACAACACCACCGTACAGGTGCAGAGCAGCAACGACCGCACGATGTTCCAGGCCAGCGCCAACTACTACCTCGACAACGGCATGTACATCGAGGACACCTACCGCAAATACGGCGGTAATTTCTCGGTCGAGCACAAGCTGCTGGACAACCTGCGCATGAAGGCCAGCGCCAACATCACCAGCAACAAGCGTCACAACAACGGCGGACTGGCCTACTGGCGCAACCCGATCTTCCCGGTCTACGACGACAACGGCGATTACTGGCTGTACGGCGCCCAGGACTATTCGCATCCGCTGGCCCTGACCGATTTGCAGAAGAACGATTCGAAGGGGTTAGACATCATCTCGTTCGCTTCGGTGAACTGGGACGTGCTTCCCTGCCTGAACGTCATGGCGCAGTTCAACTACAAGCACGGCGAACAGATCACCGACAAATATTTCCCGAAGAAGTATTCCGAGACGGGCGTGTTCAACGACGGTTACGGGTCGATCGACAACTGGAAGGACGACAACATCGTTTTCGAAGCCTACGCCACGTTCGATCGGACCTTCGCTGAAAAGCACCGGCTGACGGTGATGGGCGGTTACTCTTACGAGAACTACCAGTCGCGCAGTTCGTCGCTGGCGGCCAAGGGCTTCATCAACGAATCGCTGGGCAACGAGAACCTCGCCGCGGGCGATTCGGAGACCTATTCGATCGGCAACGGCTCCTACAAAACCGAGCTGGTGTCGGCCCTCACGCGTATCAACTACACGTTCGACAACCGGTTCCTCTTCACCTTCACGGCCCGCGCCGACGGTTCTTCGAAATTCGGCTCCAACAACAAGTGGGCCTTCTTCCCCTCGGGGGCGTTCAGCTGGAAGATGCACGAGGAGCGGTTCATCCGGAACCTGAACGTTTTCGACGTGCTGAAGATCCGCGCCTCCTACGGTATTTCGGGCAACCAGGGTATTTCGGCCTACCAGACGCTGAGCCGCTACGGACAGCACAAGTATTTCAACGGAGGCAAGTGGGTGACGGCCATCGGACCCGGCTATCAGTCGGGCACCACGGGGCAGGACGGCATCTATGCGCTTTGGAGCGGCATCCCGAACAAGGGGCTGAAGTGGGAGACCACCGCGCAGGTCGACCTCGGACTGGACATGTCGTTCTTCGGCAACCGTCTGAACGTGACTTTCGACTGGTACGACAAGCGCACCTCGGACCTGCTGCGCGAGCGCAACATCGCGCCTTCGTCGGGTTACGACAAGATGTGGGTCAACGACGGCGAGATCCGCAACCGCGGCATCGAACTGACGATCGACGGCGTGGCGTTCCAGAACCGCGACTGGCGCGTGGGCGGCACCTTCGTCTTCTCGCGCAACCGCAACAAGGTGCTCAGCCTCGGAAACGCCGTGCAGACCGGCCTGAGAACCGACCTGCGCACCGGCATGCAGTATGAATATTACGGCAACCAGAGCGAACAGTTCCGCGCCTATACGAATATCCTCGCCGTAGGGCAGCCGATGTACGTCTTTTACGGATACAGGACCGACGGCATCGTGCAGTCGCTGGCCGAGGGCCTGAGCGCCGGTCTTTCGGGCGACGACGCCCAGCCGGGTGAGTTCAAGTATGTGGATATTTACGACGGCGACGGATTGGAGACCGTCGACGAGAACGACATGTGCATCATCGGCGACCCGAATCCCGACTGGATGGCCTCGCTGGGCATCGACGTTTCGTGGCGTCGTTTCGACTTCAGCATCTTCTTCAACGGCGTCTTCGGCAACGACGTGCTGAACACCAAGCGTTTCGACCAGCCGAGCAATATGCCGATGCGCTGGACGGCCGACAATCCGACCAATTCCTACCCGCGGCTGAACGCCAACCGCCAGACCAAGCTCTCCGACTGGTGGGTCGAGGACGGTTCGTTCGTGCGCATCCAGACCATGACGCTGGGATATTCGATCCCCTTCTCGAAGAAGGATGCGGCACGCAAGATACGCCTCTACGTCAGTGCCGACAATCTCTATACCTTCACCGGCTTCGAGGGCTACGATCCCGAAGTGGGGATGACGGGTATCTATTCGGGCGGCTATCCGCGCCTGCGCAAATGGACGTTCGGAGCCGACTTCACCTTCTAAACATTGCCAACCATGAAAATCAAACACCTTATACTTGCGTTCGGGGGAGCCTCTCTCCTGGCGGCCTGCAATCTGGACGAGTATCCCTACGGCTTCTACTCCGAGGACAACTTCTACAAGACGGAGGCGGACGCCGAGTCGGCCGTGAACTATATCTACGACGCGATCAATTACATCGAATATTCGCGTTCGATCGTCTTCCTGGGCGACATGAACACCGACGACATGGAGCCGAAAGGCGACGCCGCGGCGGCCAACAAGGAGCTGGACGGATGGAAGATCAACAATTTCAAGACCAACACCACGCTCGGCAATTTCTACAAGTACTCCTACATCACGATCAACCGTGCCAACGCCGTGATCAAGAAGGTGCCGGGGATGAACATCGACGAGGGCCGCAGGAACCGCTTCCTCGGCGAGGCCTATTTCATGCGCGCCTATTCGTATTTCAACCTCGCGCGCAACTTCGGCTGCGTGCCCGTCCACACGACGCCTGTCGAGACGCTCGAAGATACGGCCGTCCCCGCCGCCGAGTCGCTCGACGCCATGTGGAAGCTCGTCATCGAGGACTTCAAGACCGCCGGTACGCTGCTGCCGTTCTTCGCGGCGCCCGAAACGGGCCGTGCGGACCGCGCCGCGGCCTACGGAATGCTGGCCAAGGCTTATCTCTACATCGCGTCGGCCAAGGAGCACGGCGTGCCCCAGTACGCCGCCATGTCGCACGACGTGGACGAATACTATGCCGAGGCGGTGAAATACGCCGGGCTGGTGGTCGACAATCCCGAGCAGACGGTCTTCCGTTTCGACGACAACCTGCTCGATATTTACGACGTCGAGCGGCCGGCCGGACCCGAGCATATCTTCATCATGTCGATGGACCGCACGGGAGAATCGGAGGGGCAGTATTCGAAGATCTCGAAGATGTACCTGCCCTATGTTTCGGGAGCCACGATCTATCTCAAGCAGGGCGATTCCGACCAGATGGTCCCGACCCACGACGGCTGGGGCGAGTACCGGACCGCGCTGTCGTTCTACGATGCGTTCGCCTCGGGCGACCGCCGTCACGACTGGCTGATCGTCGACAAGGTGTACGACGCCGCGGGCAATGTGGTGGCTTCGACGGCCGACGGCAAACTGAACTATCCGTTCTGCCGCAAATTCATCGACCCGAATTTCTCGGGAGACAAAACCTCCACGCGTCCCTACCTGCTCCGCTATTCGGACGTCGCATTGACCTATGCCGAAGCTGCCGGACCTACGGTCAAGGCGTATGAACTGGTGAACTTCATCCGCAACCGCGCCGGGCTGGGCGATCTGGAGCCGGGGCTGGACAAGGAGACGTTCCGGGAGCGCGTGATGGACGAGCGCCGTTTCGAACTGGCTTTCGAGGGAAACCGCTGCTATGACCTGCGCCGCTGGAACCGCCTGCACACGGACATCGCCGAAGCCAAGGGACAGGGGTTGAGCGCCGAGCAGATGGTGTTCTATCCGATCCCGTCCGTCGAGTCCGACCTGAACCCGAATCTTTAACCTTTTAAGAAAACGCAGAATTATGAACAAGCTGAAATATTTGCTGAGCGCTTTCGTCCTGCTGTGCTTCGCATCCTGCAAGGACGATCCGTGGGAAGATGTCGCCGACGGCGGCTGGAACCACGAGCGGTCGATCATCGACGTCAAGTTCGAGGGTCAGGCCGGAACGCCGACCATCACGGAGACCGATTCCGAAACGGGCGTCATCGAACTGCAACTGGCGTCGGACATGGTCGCGGACATGTCGAAGGTCCGGGTCGAAACGCTGACGCTCTCCTATAAGGCCACGGCCAATGTCGCCTCGGGCGGGACGATCGACTTCACGAAGGGCGATCCGCAGATCGTCGTGACCTCTCCCAACGGCGAGTCGCGCACCTATACGCTCGAAATGACCGAGTTCACGGAGACGCTGACCGGGACGTATACGATCAGCAACCTCTGGGTCTACGGAGGCACGGGCGCCGCTTACGACTGTACGAAGCTCTACAAACCCACCGACAAGTCGTGGTGCTGGAACGGCGAAGGCCGGGGACCCGCCGCCGAGATGGACAACTATCTGGTGTTCACGCTCGGAGAGATTCTCGCCGACGGCAATACGACCGGAACCTGCATGAACTGGGCCGGCGAGGACGCCAAAAACTGGGACTGCGTCTTTGCCGGAGCGTCGAACCCCGACACCGGAAAGCCGGTGGACCTGACGCAGTTCTACCGTCAGATTCCCAAGGGCGAAAGCACCTGGCTGCGCAACTATTCCGACGGGACGATCACCTTCACCGATGCCGACGGGAACAAGACCTCCTGCACGCTCGTGCCGAAGGGCACCTACCAGATGCCCAATGTGCCGCCGATTCCGCTGACGCTCGAATCCGAGGCCTTCAAGTTCAACCTGAAAGGCACGGAGGACTGGAACAACACCTACAACGATTACGGGGTCTTCGCCCGCAATCCGGTGACGTATTACATCGAGATCGTGAAGCAGCCGGCCGGTTTCGAGGTTCCCGAGGCGTCGAAGACGATCGAAGAGCCGGTCGATCCCGAACCGGAACCGGAGCCAGATCCGGAGGAGACCTCGCTCGCCGGAACCTACTCCGTAGGCCGTCTGACGGTCTACGGCGGTTCGGTCGACCCCGCGTTCGTCAACCCGGTGGACAAGAGCTGGGTGTGGGACGATTCGATCTGGAAGGAGTCCGACAACATCCTGGCAATGACCGCCACGGGCACCGACGACGCCGGCCGCGAGACGGGCGAGTGCGAATACCTGCCCGGTGAGGACGGCGGATACTGGAATTACATCCTCAAAGCCGACTACAACAAGGAGGGAACGGGCGCTCTCGACCTGACCAAATATTACGGCCTGCTGCCCCACGGCAAAAGCGCCTACGTATATGACGCCGAAGCCGGAACCGTGGTGTTCACCTCGGGAATCGTCTCCATCACGGCGAAGCTCCTGCGGGAGGGGGATTACAGCTACGGCTCCTCGACGCTCAGCGTTCCCGGAATCGCCTTCGACTTCGCTCTGCCCGGGCAGACGACGCAGGGGGCCTATCCCTGGACCGATTACGACCGGTTCGCCGTCGGGCCGCGCAACTACGTGATGCTCTTCAACAAGCAGGCGGAAGCCGGCGAATGATCCGATAATGTCCGCATGCAGGTCCGGCCTGCATGCGGACTTATAACCGATGCCTATGAAAAACTTCGGAAACCTTCTGCTCGCATGCATGGCGGCGCTGCTGGGGGCCTGTGCGGGAGAATCCGCCGGGAAATGCGACGCCGTGGTGCGTATCGACGCCGACAGCGTCGTCAATCGCGGCTATATCGGCAACGGGGTCCAGTGGGACCCTTATGCGCTCGACTACGGAAAGGGGCGCGTCGAGATCAGCGATGCCGACTGGGCGAAACTCTATGCCCGGCTCGATTTCATGCGGCCGGCCTTTATCCGCGTGATGACCAACACGACCTCGGTCGTGCGCAACGGACGGCTCGATCGCATGCGCGGATTCGAACACCTCTCGCACATACTCGGCTACTGCCAGTCGCGCGGCGTGACGGTGATGTTCGGCGACTGGGGCGGATCGCTCATGGACGCCCGGGCCGGGACGGTCAACCGCACGCTGCTGGACCACGCCGCGGCCTATGTCGCCTGGCTGGTCGGCGAAAAGGGCTATGACTGCATCCGTTACTACAACCTCGTCAACGAACCCAACGGCTTCTGGTCGGCGGCCGACGGCGATTTCGACCTGTGGGCGAAGGCCGTGAGTTATTTCCGCGGGCGGCTCGACGCCGAGGGGCTTGCCGGGAAAGTGGAGCTGGTCGGTCCCGACGCCGCGATCTGGGGACCCGAAGAGGCGTGGTGGGTGAGCCGCAGCCGCGATGAGCTGGGCGACAGGATCGGCCTGTACGACATCCACACCTATCCGTCGAAATGCACGGTCAACTCGGGGGAGTACACCCGTATCCTGGAGGCTTACCGCAGGGAGGTTCCCGCCGGGAAGAAGATCGTGATGGGGGAGATCGGCTTCAAGTTCGTCGAGCCGGCCGATTCGCTTTTGCAGGCCGAGAACCTGCGCCGGGCCGCAGCGCATCCGAACGCCTCGACGGACGATTCGCAGATGTTCGTATACGACCCTATGTACGGCACGGACATGGCCGATGCGTTGTTCCAGACGATTCATGCGGGCTATTCGGGCTGCATCGCGTGGATGCTCGACGATGCGATGCACTTCAAGGAGGCGCCCGACAAACTCAAGATATGGGGTTTCTGGAACATCTTCGGCGACGAGATTTTCGGAGCCGGCGAGGAACGGGTGCGCCCGTGGTATTATGCCTGGTCGCTGCTGTGCCGCACGCTGCGGCCGGGAAGCGACTTCTTCGCAGCCGACGTGCGGGGTGCCGCAGGGGTCAAGGCCGTCGCCGCCGTGAAAGACGGACGGCGCACCGTCGCCGTCGTGAACGTGTCGCGCGAACCGCGCCGCGTGCGGATCGAGTGTCCGGGCTGGGAGCGGTTCAGGCAGGCAACCCGCTATCGCTACGGCGAGGGGCTGATGCGCACGGAGGGCGACCACACGCTGTTGCCCGACGCCACCGGCCTGCGGATTGATTTCCGCTCCGGCGCGGAGTACGATATGCCCGGAGAGTCGATGATTTTACTGACCGAACAAAACGATTGATTATGAAAAGATTTCTGACACCCGCGCTTGCCACGGCCGTACTGTTCTCCGCCTGCGATGCGGGGCAGGCCCTCCGGGTCGAAGTGACCGACCGGGTCATCAGTTCGGATTACGTCGGCAACGGCGTCGAGTGGGACCCTTACGACGAAGCCGAAGCGTGGGGCGCGGAGGTGAGCGACGCCGATTGGGCGAAGCTCTCCGAACGCCTCGATTTCATGCGCCCGGGTTATGTGCGCTGCATGATCAACAGCCCCTACCGCTATTACGATGCCGCGACGGGCCGTTACGACCGCATGCGCAGCCTCGCGTCGCTCCGCCGCCTGCTGCAATATTGTCAGGACAACGGCATCACGGTGGCCTACGGTGAATACAATCCGCCGACGTGGGCGATGAAGGATTCGCAGCAATGGGTGGAGATGTCGGTCGATTACCTGAATTTTCTGGCCTGCGACCTCGGGTTCGACTGCATCCGCCATTTCATCATCTTCAACGAGCCCGACGGCAACTGGGCCTCGACCGACGGCGATTACGACCTGTGGCGCTCGATGGCGCAGCGTTTCGACGCCGAAATGGCCCGGTATCCGGACCTGAAACGAAAGGTGTCGCTTGCGGCGCCCGACGTGGTGATGAGTTACAAGAACCCGGCGTCGGAGTACGACACGGCGGGATGGGTGGCCCGGAGCGCGCAGGACCTCGGCGCGCAGATCGGCATCTACGACGTGTATGCCTATCCCGGCCAGCACGAGGTGCGCAGCGGGGCTTATGCCGAAAAGCTGCGCCGAAGTCCCGGCCGGGAAAAAGCTGATTCTCGGCGAAGCCGGGTACAAGTACTCGGCGCCGGAGGATTCGCTGCTGAAAGCCGAGTACGACCGTCGGGTCGCCGGGCATTCCTTCACCAAAGGCTCGGACTGCAACATGCTCTGCTACGACTATTTCTACGGGCTGGATATGCCGCTGCTGGCGATGGAGGTGATGAACAACGGCCTTTCGGGGGTGGCGGCGTGGATGCTCGACGACGCCATGCATTCGAACGGCGATTCGGGCCGCACGGAGGACGTGAAGATCTGGGGAATGTGGAACATCCTCGGCGAGGAGGTCTTCGGCGACGCTTCGCAGGAGGAACTGCGGCCCTGGTACTACACCTGGTCGCTGATGTGCCGTCATTTTCCCGCCGGGTGCGACGTCCTCGCCTGCGAGGTCCCGCAGCGCGAGGGGCTGCGCGTGGCGGCAGCCCGCAAGGATGCGGCATACAGCGTCGCTGCGGTCAACTTCTCGCAGGAGCCGTGCACCCTTGAGATTGTCCTGCCCGGAGACTTTGCCGGAGGCGTTCTTTACCGTTATACGGAGAGCGACCGGGCGTGCGACGCAAACGGATTTCCCGCGCCGTGCGAACGCGGCATTGCGGGGAAGCGTTTCCGCACGACGGTTCCCGCCGAAAGTTTCGTTCTGTTGACCAATGTCGAATAATCAAATACCTGAAACCATGAAAAGAATTCCGTTTGTGTTATTGGCGCTGCTGCTTTCCGGCGTGGCGTGCAGCGATGACAGCGAAGGGCCGAAAAAGGAGCGGGAGAGCGATCCCGTGACCCTCACGCTGTCGGACCCGAATGCCACCGAAGAGACCAAAGCGCTCTATTCGAACCTCTGGGCCATCCAGAGCAAGGGGTTCATGTTCGGTCACCACGATGACCTGATGTACGGCCGCACGTGGTACGGCACCGAAGGCGGTTCCGACACGAAGGCCGTCTGCGGCGACTATCCCGCCGTATACAGTTTCGATTTTGCGGAGCATATCGACGATCGCCACGCTTCGGACCCGGATGCCCAGGCGCTGCGGCTGCGCTGCTGCCGGGAGGCTTACGACCGCGGCATGGTGCTCACATCGTGCATTCACATCAACAATCCGCTTACCGGCGGCGATTCGTGGGACAACTCCAGCAATCGGGTGGCCGCAGAGATTCTGACGGAGGGCAGCGCCACGAATAGGACTTTCAAGGAGTGGCTCGACCGCCTGGCCGACATCGCACACAACCTGCGGGGCAGCGACGGCAAGCTGATTCCCGTGATTTTCCGCCCGTTCCACGAACATACGCAGACCTGGTCCTGGTGGGGCGCGTCGTGCACGACGACCGAAGAGTTCGTCAACCTGTGGAAATTCACGGTGAAGTATCTGCGCGACACGAAGGGCGTGCATAATTTCATCTACGCCATCTCCCCGCAGATGGACAGCGCGAAGACCGTCGATGACTTCTACTTCCGCTGGCCGGGCGACGAATGGGTCGATTTCGTAGGCATGGACTGCTATCAGGGTATCAACAATGCGGTTTTCGTGACGAATCTGAAAGCCATTTCGAAGGTTTCGCTGGCCAAACTCAAGCCGTGCGGCGTAACCGAGACGGGCGTCGAAGGCTTCACGGCGACCGACTACTGGACCACGAACATCCATGCTCCGCTGACGGGACGCCGTGTGAGCATGGTGGTGACGTGGCGCAACAAGTACGACCCGATGGAGAGCGGGACGCACTATTTCTCGGTGTTCCCCGGGCACCCTTCGGAGCGTGATTTCGTGAAGATGTACAATCAGGAGAACTCTTTCTTTTGCAGCGACCTGCCCGATATGTACACCCCGGCGGAAAATGTGACGGTGCTGTAATTGGCGAAATATCAATATGCCTGCAAGGGGTTGCCTTTCCGGAGGCAACCCCTTGTTCGGTACGGCAGAGGGGAGTGGCAGGCTTCTCCAACCGGGACCCGGCGAACGTCTTTCCCGAAGGAGCGGAGCAGGCCGGGGAACGGACCGATGGATCGGGGCAGCGGGTCGGCGGACCCGTCAGGCGGAATATTCCCGAAAACAGCCTCCCGAAAAGTTTCGATAAAAAACCCGCCGGTTTCGTTTCGAATCCCGGAATTTTTTCATAGATTTGTAATCGGACGGCCCGGGGACCGCCCGGCCGGATTCCGGCGCAACGATTAAACCGAAAAAATATGGAGCAGTACATTTTGTCATTGGATCAGGGAACGAGCAGTTCCCGCGCGATCGTTTTCGACCGCAAGGGGCAGATTTGCTCGATGGCCCAGCGGGAGTTCACCCAGTATTTCCCCAAACCGGGATGGGTGGAGCACAATCCGCACGAAATCTGGTCGTCGCAGGCGTCGGTGATCGCCGAAGCCATCGCGGCCATCGACATCAACGGGCTGAACATAGCCGGAATAGGCATCACCAACCAGCGCGAGACGACGATCGTGTGGGACCGCGAAACGGAGGAACCGGTCTACAACGCCATCGTGTGGCAGGACCGCCGGACCTCGGAGTACTGCGACTCGCTGAAGGCCGAAGGAAAAACCGAGTGGATCCGCGAAAAGACGGGCCTGATCATCGACGCCTATTTCAGCGCCACGAAGATCAAATGGATTCTGGACAACGTGCCGGGCGCGCGGGAGCGGGCCGAGAAGGGTAAGCTGATGTTCGGAACGGTCGACACATGGCTGATCTGGCGGCTGACGCGCGGCGAAGTGCACGTGACCGACCCGAGCAACGCCTCACGCACGATGCTGTTCAACATCCGCACGCTGCAATGGGACGAGGAGTTGCTGAAGCTGTTCGACATTCCGGCGTCGATGATGCCCGAGGTGCGCTCGTCGAGCGAGGTTTACGGAGCGACGAAAACCACGATCTTCGCCCACAAAGTCCCCATCGCGGGTATCGCCGGCGACCAGCAGGCGGCCCTGTTCGGACAGATGTGCGTCGAGCCGGGATCGGTGAAAAACACCTACGGCACGGGCTGCTTCCTGCTGATGAACAGCGGCGAAAAGCCCATCGCCTCGAAAAACAACCTGCTGACGACCATCGCCTGGAAGATCGGCGACAAGGTCAACTACGCCCTCGAAGGGAGCATCTTCGTCGGCGGATCGGTGGTGCAGTGGCTGCGCGACGGGCTGGGGATCATCCGCTCCTCGTCGGAGGTGGAGGCGCTGGCGGCGTCGGTTCCCGACACCGGAGGCGTCTACTTCGTGCCCGCGCTGACGGGACTGGCGGCCCCGCACTGGGACCAGTACGCCCGGGGCGCGATCAGCGGCATCAGCCGCGGAACGACGGCTGCGCACATAGCCCGCGCGGCGCTGGAGGGCATCGCCTACCAGACGCTGGACATCGTGGGCGCGATGCAGCGCGACGCCGGAGTCTCGCTGGTGGAACTGAAGGTCGACGGCGGGGCGGCGCGCAACGACCTGCTGATGCAGTTCCAGGCCGACCTGCTCGCGACGAAGGTCATCCGTCCCCGCGTGACGGAGACCACGGCGCTGGGCGCCGCCTACCTGGCGGGGCTGGCCGTGGGGTATTGGGAAAGCGTCGGGGAGATCAGGAAGCAGTGGCAGGCGGAGCATATTTTCGAACCCGCGGCCGACCGCACGCAGATCGCAAATGCCGTCGCCGGCTGGGAAGACGCCGTGCGGCGGGTTTTGCGCGAGAAAAACGACTAAAACGAAAGCGGATATGGAAATTAGCTTGTTCACCAAATGCCTGTTCGAGTTCATCGGAACGCTGGTGCTCGTACTGCTGGGCGACGGGGTGGTCGCATCGACCGTCCTCAAACGATCGAAAGGTTTCGACGGCGGCTGGATCGTGATTACGATCGCCTGGGGACTGGCCGTGATGTGCGGCGTGCTGATCGCAGGGCCTTATTCGGGCGCGCACCTCAATCCTGCGGTCTCGGTGGGACTGGCCGTGGCGGGGTCGTTCCCGTGGGCGTACGTCCCGGGATACGTCGCCGCGCAGCTGCTGGGCGGATTCTGCGGCGCCGTCGTGGTCTACCTTTATTATAAGGACCATTTCGACGCGACGGACGACCCCGCGGCGAAGCTGGGCGTCTTCTGCACGATGCCCGCCATCATGGACAAACCGCGCAACCTCTTCTGCGAGGTGGTCGGCACGTTCCTGCTGGTGTTCGTGATCCTGGCCATCGGCAACGAGCAGAACACCCCCGAAATCGGGATGGGAAGTCTGGGAAGCCTTCCGGTGACGATGCTCATCATGGCCATCGGCATGTCGCTGGGCGGCACGACGGGCTACGCGATCAACCCCGCGCGCGACCTGCCGCCGCGGCTGGCGCACGCCCTCCTGCCGATCCGGGGCAAAGGAGGCAGCGGATGGGATTACAGCTGGGTTCCCGTGGCGGGACCGCTGCTGGGCGCCCTGGCGGCCGGACTGATCTACGGCTGCGTCTATTTCTGCGGATAAAGACGCCCGGAAACCCGAATCGTTCGGGTTATCCGGGCGCGAAACGGAAGGAAGGCGCGCTGAAGCAACCGGCCGCTTTCTAAAATCCGTTTTTCAAGCGGGTGCGGACCCACCTGCCGACCTCATCCTTCGAGTTGCGCACCGCACTGCCGCGAACGGCGAGTCCGTCGGGGACGGTCGACCGCGGGCAGAGTTTGCGGATGTCGGCCTCGCTGTGTCCCATGCGGCTGCCCTCGTGGGTCATAAACGGCACGACGGTCTTGCCCGCCAAGTCGCAGGAGGTGAGGAACGTCGCCACGGGAGGCGCTATGGTCGCCCACCAGCAGGGCGAGCCGACGAAAATCACGTCGTACTGCGAAAGGTCGCCGACGGGGTTTTTCAGCGCGGGGCGCACCCCGGCTTCGATCTCCTTTTTGCCCTGGTCGACCACGGCCCGGTATTCCGTGGGGTAGGGCGTCGCGGGAACGATCTCGAACAGATCTCCGCCCGTGGCCTCGCTGATCTGCCGCGCCACCTCACGGGTGTTGCCGCTGTGGGAGAAATAGGCCACCAGCACTTTTCCGGAGGGCTGCTGCGCCCCGGCTCCCGAAACGGCGAATGCCGCAATCGTCGCCAAAATAAGTCTCTTTTTCATCGTTCGATCCATTTACGCGGTTTCACACCGCAAAAGTAGGGCGAATGCCGGGCGCCGGGCATACCCCGATTACGGTTCGTCGTACCATAATTACCGATTCGGGGCGGAAGGCGGAGCAGGTATCGAAAAATCCGCTAATTTTGCGACAAACAAAACTATTTCAGCATATGGGCACGGTGGTCAAATACGACAACATCTTCCAGTACAACGAATCGCGCGGCGTGGAGACGCTGCATCCGCTGGTGAGCGTCATCGACTTTTCGAAGGCGGAACCCATTCCTCCCGGCCATTACCGCCACTGCTTCGGATTTTACGCCGTTTTCCTCAAGGACGTGAAGTGCGGCGATTTGCGCTACGGACGTAACTACTACGACTATCAGGAGGGAACGCTCGTATTCATGGCTCCGGGGCAGGTGGTCGAGGTGGAGGTGAAGGATAAGCCGCAGGTTCCGCCCAAAGGCCGGGCGCTGCTGTTCCATCCCGACCTGCTGCGCGGCACCTCGCTCGGGCGCAACATCGCGGGCTACACGTTCTTCTCCTACGAGGTGAACGAGGCCCTGCACCTTTCGGAGCAGGAGCGCCAGGTCGTGATGGACTGCCTGCAAAACATCCAATCGGAGCTGAAACATGCGATCGACAAACACAGCCGCACGCTGATCGTCTCGAACATCGAGCTGCTGTTGAATTACAGCACACGGTTTTACGAACGGCAGTTCATCACGCGCAACAACGTCAACCGCGACGTGCTGGCCGGATTCGAGCGTCTGCTGGGCGACTATTTCGCAGGAGACCGCCCCGAGCGGGACGGCGTGCCGTCGGTGCGCTGGTGCGCCGAGCAGCTGCACCTGTCGGCGAACTATTTCGGCGACCTGGTGAAGAAGGAGACCGGGAAATCGGCCCAGGAGTACATCCAGCTCAAAGTGATCGACATCGCCAAGGAACGCATCTTCGACCCCGGACGCTCGATCAGCGAAATCGCCTACTCGCTGGGATTCCGCTACTCGCAGCACTTCACGCGTCTGTTCAAGAAGGTGGTGGGGTGTTCGCCCAACGAATACCGGACCGCAAACTGACACAAAAAACCCTTCCGCGGCGCGGAAGGGTTTTTCACACACAAACATTAACAATACAAACAATGCAATGGCCGAAAATCCCCGTTTCATTGTTTTCGGGACAAAGGTCGCGCAAAATTCCGGGACCCGCAATCGCCATTAGTAGGTATTTCGGCCCCGGACAATGCCCTTCACCCTGCCGTTCAGGGAAGTAAAGGCGCTTTTTTATTTTGTAATTCGAAATAATGCACTATCTTTGCATGCGAATTCCAACGAACAGGACGACCGTCCTGTTTCTGAAAATCACATTCAACGGAAATAAACTATGCAAGATCTGAAAGCGCTGGAAGGGAAAAGCCTTGCCGAGTTGCGTGAGATAGCCAAAGCATTGGGTATCAAGAACGTTATGATTAAAAAGCGCGAACTGATAGAGAAAATAGCCGGGACGGACACCCCGGAGGAGGCTCCTGCGGAAAATGAGGCCGGAGCGAAAGGGGAGGTTTCGGAAACCGCCGCAAAGCCGGCGCAGGAAGCAGCCCCGCAGACCGCCGCGCCGAAGGCCAAGGCCCCGCGCGGACGCCGTCCGCGACTGGCGAAGAACGAAAACGCAGCCCCGCAGCCGGAGGCCGCGGCAGAGCCGGAACTCCCGATGGAGACGAAGCCGGCGACGGCTGCCGAACCGGAAGCCGCTGCGGCTCCTCCGCAGGCCGAAACGCCCGCGGCAGAGCCGGCGAAGGCCGAACCCAAACGCCGGGGCCGCAAGCCCAAAGCGCAGGCGGCGCCGGAGGTGCAGGCGGTGCAGGCAGTGCAGGAAACGGCGGTCCCTGCCGCCGCGCAGGAGACCCACACGGAACAGGCTCCCCGATACATCGAAGAGGAGGTCATCACCAAGGACGACTTCGCAGGGGAGATCGAAGGCGAAGGCGTGCTGGAGATCATGCCCGACGGCTACGGATTCCTCCGCTCGGCCGACTACAACTACCTCAATTCCCCCGACGACATCTACGTTTCGCCCTCGCAGATCAAACTCTTCGGACTGAAGCCCGGCGACACGGTGAACGGCGCGATCCGCCCCCCGAAGGAGGGTGAGAAATACTTCCCGCTGGTGCGCGTGAACGAAATCAACGGTCTGGCCCCGGAGTACATCCGCGACCGCGTGCAGTTCGAATTTATGACGCCGCTGTTCCCCAGCGAGAAATTCTGCCTCACGGGCAACGGCCACAACAACATGTCCACGCGCATCGTGGACCTCTTTTCCCCCATCGGCAAGGGCCAGCGCGCACTGATCGTGGCCCAGCCCAAGACGGGTAAGACGGTGCTCATGCAGTCGATCATCAACGCCATCGCCGACAACCATCCCGAGGTGTACATCATCGTACTGCTGATCGACGAACGCCCCGAGGAGGTGACCGAAATGGCCCGCAACTCGAAGGCCGAGGTCGTGGCCTCGACTTTCGACGAGCAGGCTTCGCGCCACGTGAAAGTGGCCGAAATGGTGCTCGACAAGGCCAAACGCATGGTCGAGAGCGGCCACGACGTGGTGATCTTCCTCGACTCGATCACCCGTCTGGCCCGCGCCTACAACTCCGTGCAGCCCGCCTCGGGCAAGGTGCTTTCGGGAGGTGTCGACGCCAACGCCCTGCACAAGCCCAAGCGTTTCTTCGGCGCAGCCCGCAACACGGAGGAGAAAGGTTCGCTGACGATCATCGCCACGGCGCTGATCGACACCGGTTCGAAGATGGACGAAGTGATCTTCGAGGAGTTCAAGGGTACGGGCAACATGGAGTTGCAGCTGGACCGCAAGCTGGCCAACAAGCGCGTATACCCGGCCGTGGACGTGATCGCCTCGGGAACCCGCCGCGAAGACCTGCTGCTGCCGCGCGACGTGATGAACCGCACGTGGGTGCTGCGCAAGTACCTCTCGGACATGACGCCCGTCGAAGCCATGGAGTTCCTCCAGAAACAGATGGGACTCACCGACACCAACGAGGAGTTCCTCGCCACGATGAACCACTAACCGCACGGAGCGCAAACACCGGGTACAGATGAAAAGGCTGATTCTGACGAGTTTATGTCTTCTTTTCGCCCGCGGGGCGTTCGCATGGGGACAGAAGGGGCACGACGTGACGGCGTATATCGCCGAATGCCGTCTGACGCCCGAAGCGGCAGAGAAGGTCCGCAAGGCGCTCGACGGCTACTCGCCCGTGTATATCGCCAACTGGCTCGACTTCGCCAGCTACTGGCCCGAATACGCCTATTCGAAAACCTGGCACTACCTCAATATCGACGAAGGCGAGACGCTGGAGAGCATGTCCCGGAATCCCGGGGGCGACGTGCTGACGGCGGTGACCCGACTCACGGAGAAACTCAAGTCGGGACGCCTCACACCCGAGGAGGAGACGCTCTCGCTCAAGATGCTGATTCACCTGGTCGGGGACATGCACTGCCCGATGCACCTCGGACGGTTGAGCGACCTGGGCGGCAACAAGCGGCCCGTGCGTTTCTTCGGACGCGACACGAACCTGCATTCGGTCTGGGATACGAACATTCCCGAGGCGGTCCACAAATGGAGTTACAGCGAGTGGCAGCAGCAGATCGACCGGCTGACGGACGAAGAGGCTGCGCAGATCGCCGCCGGAGAGCCGGCCGACTGGGTGAAGGAGACGCACGAAATCTGCAAGGAGATTTACGGCTTCACCCCCGAAGGGACCGATATTTCGTACGACTACCTCTTCAAGTACACGCCCGTCGTCGAACGGCAGTTCCTGCGCGGCGGACACCGCCTGGCCCGCCTGCTGAACGAGATATACCGATAAACGCATCCGCGCAAGACAAAGCCGCCCGCCGTCGAGAGACCGGCGGGCGGTTCGTTTCCGGAGCGCCGAATCAGTAATTCAGGTAGAAACATCCGTAATCCGGTTACTTCGGGAATCCTGTTTTCGGACTATCTTTGCATCGTGAACGGAAGGTTCCGGAATCCGGAACCCGGCGAAACGGAAAATCGAGGACGATCATGGAATACAGAATTTTGGGCAGAACGGGCCTGCGCGTGAGCGCCGTCGCACTCGGCTGCGAGGGCTTCATCCACAAAACGCCGGAAGAGGTGTGCGCCGATTTCGACTTCGCCATCGGACACGGCGTCAACTTCGTCGACATCTACTCGCCGAATCCCGAACTGCGGACGAACATCGGCGCGGCGCTCGAAGGCCGCCGCGGGGACTTCATCATTCAGGGACACCTCTGCACGACCTGGGAGAACGGGCAGTACCTGCGCACCCGCGACCCGGAGAAAACCCTCGCGTCGTTCGACCTTCAGCTGCAACAGCTGCGGACGGACTGTCTCGACATCGGCATGATCCACTACGTCGACGCCGAGGCGGATTTTCACCGCGTCTTCGGCGGGGAGATCATCCGAATCGCGCAAAGGCTCCGGGAGGAGGGGCGAATCCGCCATATCGGCATCAGCAGCCACAATCCCGCGGTGGCCCGGATGGCCGTCGAAACGGGACTGGTGGACGTGCTGATGTTCTCGGTAAACCCCTGCTACGACCTGCAACCGGCCGGCGACGACGTCGAGGCCCTGTGGGCCGAGGAGAGTTACGCCGGCGCGCTGCGCAACATCGACCCCGACCGCGAACGGCTCTACGAACTGTGCGAAAGGACGGGCGTGGGCATCGACGCCATGAAGGTCTACGGCGGCGGCGACCTGCTGAATGCGGAGAATTCCCCGTTCGGGAAGGCCATGACGCCGGTGCAGTGTATCGAATACGCCCTGACGCGGCCGGGCGTGGCTTCCGTGATGGTCGGATGCAGAACGCAGGACGAAATCCGGGCCGCACTCGACTGGTGCGGCGCATCGCCCGCCGAAAGGGACTATGCCTCCGCAATGGCCGGCATGGAGCGGTTTACCTGGGAAGGGCATTGCATGTACTGCGGCCATTGCGCCCCCTGTTCGGCGGGAATAGACATCGCGACGGTCCATAAATTCCACAACCTCGCCGTGGCGCAGGGCGAAATCCCGGAAACCGTGCGCGAACATTACGCCGCGCTCACGCACCACGCATCGGAGTGCATCGGGTGCGGCGCATGCGAAACGCGCTGCCCGTTCGGCGTGGAGATCGTAGCGTCGATGCGCCGCGCGGCGGAACGATTCGGCTATTGACCGCAAATTCGGGAAAAAATGGGAACAGACAACGCAAACAAGGACCGGCAGGCCATAGACCTGCTCTTCGCCGAGAGATGCTCGTGCGTCGTGCGCAACGGCGACACGATCCGGATATTCCGCGAACGGGGCGTCCGGGACCTCTGGAGGCTGCTGCACGAGGAGCCGGAACTGCTCGACGGCGCGTTCGTGGCCGACAAGGTGGTCGGAAAGGGCGCTGCGGCGCTGATGGCCGCGGGCCGTGTGAGGGAACTCTTCGCCGACGTGGTGAGCCACGCGGCGCTGGAACTGCTGAACGGAGCCGGGATTCCGGTAAGTTACACGGTCGCCGTGCCCCACATCATCAACCGCGCCGGAGACGGCATCTGTCCCGTGGAGCGGCTCTGCGCCGGGGCGCGGACCGCCGCGGAGTGCCTGCCGCTGATCGAAGGGTTTCTGACGGCCGGCAAGGGCGCGCCCTGATTCCGGCGAAGGGCGGAAAGAACCGTCCACAGCCTTCGTCCGCAAGCCTGCGGCGGGGGAGACCGAAAAACAAATCAAATACGGAACAATGAACAAGATTCTTTCGATTTTACTGGCCTGCACGGCTGCCGGCGCCGCATACGGCGCACAGGAGACCGCGCAGGAGACCGGGCAGGCGGCGAAGAACGTCGCGATCGACTCGGTGGTGGTGACGGGGGCGCGCTACGCCTCGGACATCCGCCACCTGCCGATGTCGGTGGCGGTCGTGGACCGCGACGAAATCGTCCGCCGGCAGGAGGCATCGGTGCTTCCGCTGCTCACGGAACAGGTTCCGGGGCTGTTCGTCACGGGACGCGGCGTGATGGGTTACGGCGTCTCGGACGGCGCGGCCGGAGGCATCAGCCTGCGCGGCATCGGCGGAGGGTCGGCGGCCCAGATGCTCGTGCTGATCGACGGGCATCCGCAGTACATGGGGCTGTTCGGCCATCCGATCGCCGACGCCTACCAGTCGATGCTCGCCGAGCGGGTCGAGGTGGTGCGCGGACCGGCGTCGGTGCTCTACGGCTCGAACGCCATGGGCGGGGTGATCAACATCGTCACCCGCCGGCAGCGCGAGGAAGGCGTGAAAACCGACCTGAACGTGGGCTACGGCTCGTGGAACACCTTGCAGACCGAAGCAGCCAACCGCATCCGCAAAGGCCGCTTCACGAGCGTCGTGACCGGCTCGTACAACCGCACGGACGGCCACCGCGCCGACATGGGTTTCGAGCAGTACGGCGGATATGCCAAGGTCGGCTACGAGATCAGCCGCCGCTGGAACGCTTACGCCGATGTGAACCTGACACACTTCAACGCCTCGAATCCGGGCGAAATCACCGCGCCCGTCTTCGACAACGACTCCCGCATCACGCGCGGCATGGCATCCGTCTCACTGGAAAACTCGTACGACCGGACTTCGGGCGCGTTGAAGTTCTTCTACAACTGGGGCCGTCACCGGATCAATGACGGCTACGGCGCAGGCGAGGAGCCGCGCGACTACCGTTTCAACTCGAAGGACCGGATGCTGGGCGTCTCGTGGTATCAGAGCGCCGGACTGTGGCGCGGCAGCCGCCTGACGGCGGGCATCGACTGGCAGCGCTTCGGGGGCCGGGCGTGGAACCGGTTCACGGCAGACGGCCGCGAGGAGCCGATCGTGGACCAGACGGAGGACGAAATCGCCGGATACGCCGATTTCCGGCAGTCGCTGGGACGCCTCACCGTCGACGCCGGGGTGCGTATCGACCACCACACCCGCACCGGCACGGAGTGGGTTCCGCAGGCGGGCATCTCGCTGCGGGCCGCACGCGACGGAGCGCTGAAGGCGATGGTGAGCAAGGGCTTCCGCAACCCGGTGCTCCGCGAACTCTACATGTTCGGGGTGAAGAATCCCGATCTGAAGCCCGAACGGCTGTGGAACTACGAACTTTCGTGGACCCAGCGGCTGGCCGGAGGAAGCGTGTCGTACGGCGTCAACCTCTTTTATATCGAGGGCGAGGACATCATCCGGCGCGGCAGGGCAGACGGCCGCAACATCCTGCTCAACCAGGCCCGGATCGAAAACTGGGGCGCAGAGGCCGACGCCGCATGGCGCATCGGCGGGGGATGGAGCGTCAATGCCAATTACAGCTGGCTCCGGATGGAGTATCCCGTGCCGGCGTCCCCCGAACACAAACTCTACGCCGGAGGCGATTTCGGGAAGGGCCGCTGGTCGGTGTCGACGGGCGTGCAGTACATCGCAGGGCTTTACACGGCGGCGGCTCCCGATCCGGAAGTCCGGGAAGCGGGATTCGTGCTCTGGAACCTGCGCGCGTCGCTGCGCGTAAACCGTTTGCTGACGATCTTCGTCCGGGGCGAAAACCTGCTGGCCGAACGTTATGAGATCAATGCCGGATACCCGATGCCCCGGGCGACGGTCTTCGGCGGACTGAAGTTAAACCTTTAATTGAAATAACCATGAAAACATCCTCTGTAACACTCTATTCGACCGGCTACCGGGAGACGCGTACATACCTCGCGGCAGCCCTGTTCGCGGCGGGCAATATCGTCCTGCCGCAGTTGTGCCACCTCGTGCAGCTGGGAGGTCCCACGATGCTGCCGATCTACTTCTTCACGCTCGTCGGCGCCTACAAATACGGCTGGCGCACGGGACTGCTGACAGCCCTCGCTTCGCCGCTCGTGAACGCCGCGCTGTTCGGGATGCCCGCCGTCACGGCGCTGCCGGCGATCCTCGCGAAATCGGCGCTGCTGGCCGGAGCGGCAGGGTATGCGGCCCGGCGTTTCAACCGCGTGTCGGTGGCGCTGCTCGCCGCCGTCGTGCTGTTCTACCAGATCGTCGGATCGGCCGGGGAATGGGCCTTGACGGGCAGCTTCACGGCCGCCGTGCAGGATTTCCGGATCGGGATTCCCGGCATGTTATTGCAGGTGTTCGGCGGATACCTCTTTATAAAGTACGTAATACGCAAATAGCCATGATGAAAAAAATCTGTATGATCTCCTTTGTTTTGCATTTCGCGGCCGCAGGTTCCGGCTGTGCGTCGGGCAACGACAAAAAGGCGGCGGAGGCGGCTCCCGCCAAAGTCTACATGACCCGCGACATCTCGCCCGCGGGAATGAAAGCCGTCTACGAGGCCCTGGGCCGGAAGGCCGAAGGGAAGAAGGTCGCCGTGAAACTCTCGACCGGAGAGCCGGGAGGCAACAATTTCCTGCAACCGGCCCTGATCGGCGATCTGGTGAAGTCGGTGAAGGGCACGATCGTCGAGTGCAACACGGCCTACGGCGGCGGACGCGCCAAGACCGAAGACCACCTGAAAGCCGCCGCCGACCACGGGTTCACGGCCATCGCTCCGGTGGACATCATGGACGCCGAGGGCGAAGTGCGCCTGCCCGTCGAGGGCGGCAGGCACCTCAAATACGACATCGTAGGCTCTCACTTCCCGGAGTACGATTTCGTGGTGGTTCTTTCGCATTTCAAGGGGCACGCGATGGGCGGATTCGGCGGCGCGATCAAGAACATCTCCATCGGCATCGCCTCGTCGGCCGGAAAAGCGTGGATTCACTCGGCCGGAAAGACCGAGGACACCGAGAAACTGTGGAGCAGCCTGCCCGCGCAGGACGATTTTCTGGAGTCGATGGCCGAAGCGGCCAAAGCGATCGCCGCCCATTGCGGCGAACGGATTCTCTACATCAGCGTTATGAACAACCTCTCGGTGGACTGCGACTGCGACGCGCATCCCGAGCCGCCCCGCATGGGCGACATCGGCATCCTCGCCTCGCTGGACCCCGTGGCGCTGGACCAGGCGTGCGTCGACCTGGTGTACGCCTCGCCCGACGAGGGCAAGGTCCATCTGATCGAACGCATGGAGTCGCGCCACGGCATCCACACGCTCGAACACGCCGAGGCCATCGGCATCGGCAGCCGGCAGTACGAGTTGGTCGATCTGGACAAATAGCGGAAGCGGCACGTCCCGTGGAAGACATCCCCGTTCCTTGGGGATGTCTTTTTTTTGCCCGCGGCGGAACGGAGCCATCCGCCCGGGGCGTGCCGGCGCGCGCATTTGTTCACAAAATGTTCATTAAAAGCCCCGAAGCATGTTTCCTTTCCGGAGAACTATCCCTATATTTGCTTTTGTGCAAGGTTCTCCGCCGACGGCTGTCGGCACGAGATCAAAAGGGAACTCCTGTGAAAATCAGGGACTATTCCCGTAGCTGTAAGCCCCGTTGCGTTCCGCACACTCTTTAGCCACTGTCCCCCGGGACGGGAAGGCGTGCGGAAGGGGCGAGTCAGAAGACCTGCCTTGCCGGGAAGGGTGGCCGCCTTCGGGATTTAGGGCGATACCCGGACCTTTTTATACCGAACATGTTTTTCGAGGGAATTCCGCCCTTTTCTGCGGCCGCAACAGAAGAGAACGGGGTTTCGCACCGCACAGGCACACAACAAATATGGGATAAATATGGGCATTTCGGAAATTTACATCGTCAAACGCGACGGCAAACGGGCGCCGTTCTCGGTCGAAAAGATCAAACGCGCGATCAGCAAGGCGTTCCTCTCGGTGGGCGGCTACGCCACGGACGACGACCTCACGTCGGTGTTGAGCCGCGTCCGCGTCTCGGACGGCATGTCGGTCGAGGAGATTCAGAACCAGGTGGAGGTGGCCCTGATGGCCGAGCGTTATTTCGCCGTGGCCAAGAGCTACATGCTCTACCGCCAGAAGCACTCCGAGGACCGCGAAGACCGCGAGAAACTCGAATTCCTGATCAACTACTGCGACGCGAAGAACCCCGCGACGGGGTCGAAATACGACGCCAACGCCAACGTCGAGAACAAGAACATCGCCACGCTGATCGGCGAACTCCCGAAGCGGAACTTCATCCGCCTGAACCGCCGTCTGCTGACCGACCGCATCAAGGAGATGTACGGCAAGGAGCTGTCGGACAAATACCTGCGCCTGCTCAACGGCCACTTCATCTACAAGAACGACGAAACGTCGATGGCCAACTACTGCGCCTCGATCACGATGTACCCGTGGCTGCTGGGCGGCACGCTGTCGGTGGGCGGCAACTCGACGCGCCCGACCAACCTCAAGTCGTTCTGCGGCGGGTTCGTCAACATGGTCTTCATCGTCTCGTCGATGCTCTCGGGAGCCTGCGCGACGCCCGAATTCCTGATGTACATGAATTATTTCATCGAACAGGAGTACGGCGAGGATTACTACACGCGCGCCGACGAAGTGGTCGACCTCTCGAAGAAACGGCGCACGATCGACAAGATGATCACCGACTGCTTCGAGCAAATCGTCTACTCGATCAACCAGCCCACCGGGGCGCGGAATTTCCAGGCCGTGTTCTGGAACGTCGCCTACTACGACCGCTACTATTTCGAGTCGCTTTTCGGGGAATTCGTCTTCCCGGACGGCTCGAAACCCCATTGGGTGTCGCTGTCGTGGTTGCAGAAACGGTTTATGACGTGGTTCAACCGCGAACGCACGAAAACCGTGCTGACCTTCCCCGTCGAGACGATGGCGCTGCTGACCCGCGACGGCGACGTGATGGACCGCGAGTGGGGCGACTTCACGGCCGAAATGTACGCCGCGGGGCACTCGTTCTTCACCTACATCAGCGACAACGCCGACTCGCTGTCGTCGTGCTGCCGCCTGCGGAACGAGATCCGGGACAACGGGTTCAGCTACACGCTGGGCGCCGGAGGCGTCTCGACGGGTTCGAAGAGCGTGCTGACGATCAACCTGAACCGCTGCATCCAGTACGCCGTGAAGAACGGCATGCACTACCTCGCCCATCTGGAGGAGATAGTGGACCTGGTGCACAAGGTGCAGATAGCCTACAACGAGAACCTCAAGGAACTGAAGGCCAAGGGCATGCTGCCGCTCTTCGACGCGGGGTACATCAACCTCGCACGGCAGTATCTCACCGTCGGCGTCAACGGACTGGTCGAGGCTGCGGAATTCCTGGGCATCCGCATCGACGACAACAACGACTACGCCGCTTTCGTGCAGGGGGTATTGGGGCTGATCGAGCGTTACAACCGGAAATACCGCTCGAAGGAGGTGATGTTCAACTGTGAGATGATCCCGGCGGAAAACGTCGGCGTGAAGCACGCCAAGTGGGACCGCGAGGACGGATATGCCGTGCCGCGCGACTGCTACAACTCCTATTTCTACGTCGTGGAGGACGAGTCGCTGAACGTCATCGACAAGTTCCGCCTCCACGGACGCCGCTACATCGAGCATCTCACGGGCGGCTCGGCCCTGCACATGAACCTCGAGGAGCACCTCTCGAAGGAGCAGTACCGCCACCTGCTGCGCGTGGCGGCCGCCGAAGGATGCAACTACTTCACGTTCAACATCCCCAACACGGTGTGCAACAAGTGCGGGCACATCGACAAACGCTACCTGAAGGAGTGCCCTGCATGCCACTCGGACGACGTGGACTACCTGACGCGCGTGATCGGCTACATGAAGCGTGTTTCGAACTTCTCGGCGGCTCGCCAGCAGGAGGCCGCGCGGCGCTATTACGCCAAGGCGGAGTAGGATGGTGCGGTATCACAATTTCGACGTGGTGTTCGCCGAGATTCCCGGCGAAACGACCCTGGCGCTCAACATCACGGGCTGTCCCAACCGCTGCCCGGGATGCCACAGCCCGCACTTGCAGGCGGACGAAGGGCGCGTGCTCGACGAGGCGGAACTGCTGGGGCTGCTGGCCCGTTACGGACGTTCGGTGACCTGCGTCGCATTCATGGGCGGCGACGCCGGGCCGCACAAGATCGCCCGGCTGGCAGGGACCGTACGGAAAACCTGCCCGGAGCTGCGCACGGCATGGTATTCGGGTCGGGAGGAGCTGCCGGAGGGTTTCGAGGCCGCGGCATTCGACTACGTCAAACTGGGCGGATGGGTCGAGGCGCTGGGTCCGCTGACGGCGCCGACGACCAACCAGCGGCTCTACCGGATCGAACCGGACGGGACGATGGAGGACATCACGAAGCTGTTCCGGCGCAAGCCGTGACGCGACGCCGTTTTGCCGGTGGGAGCCGGAAATTCAGAGATTAGTTCAGCGTTGTCTGCCATGCAACGACCTTACGGCCGGCTCCCACGGCAAATGGTGCGAAAACCGCCCGGAACGGCGGTTTTTTTCATAACTTTGCCGCATGGATCATTCGTTTCGATACACCGCCCGGGATTTCACGGCGGAACTGCCCGCCGCAGCATACGTCGCCCGCTTCCGCGACGCCGAACGGGTGGGCGGCTATTGCCGGGAGTGCGGCAACTACGGCCGCAGCTGGGGATGCCCGCCGTTCGGGTTCGATATGGAGGAGTACGTCACGCGTTACGGCACGGCGCTGCTCGTCGCGACCAGAATCACGCCCGAGGAGCCGGGACTCCCGGTCTCCGAAGCGGGACGCCTGATCCTGCCCGAACGGCAGCGGCTCGAACGTCGGCTGCTGGAGATGGAACGGCAATACGGCGGACGCTCGTTCGCCTACGTCGGAACGTGCATCCACTGTCCCGAGGGGAGTTGCACGCGCCCCGAAGGCAGGCCCTGCCGCCATCCGGAACTGGTGCGGCCGTCGCTCGAAGCCTGCGGGTTCGACGTGGCACACACGGCCTCCGAACTGTTCGGAATCGAGATGAAGTGGGGCAGCGGAGGCCGCATGCCCGAGTACCTGACGCTCGTATGCGGATTTTTCCACGACGCGGAATCGGTCGTATGGAACGGATAAGGGCGGTTTTCAACCGGAGCGGCGGCAAGGATTCGGCGCACGCGCCGCTGCGGCCGTCCGGTCGGGCGCATACGAGATCGTCGCGCTGCTGACGACCGTCGGCACCGGCAAGGAGCCTGACGCGCGGTCAGACGTTGAGCTGGTTGCCCTCGGCAAACAGGGAGTCGAGGATCAGGCGCAGTTCGGAGAGAAGCTCCTCCTCGTCCAACCCGCCGTTCAGGGAGAAGAATTTTCCCGGAGGCGTGCAGTACTGCACCGTCGAGGCGGCCTCGCAGGACTCGATGCCGCAGATGATGACCGCATCGACATCGTCCTCGTGGCGCAGCATGGCGTTGTAGAACGCCAGCAGGTAGCGCGGAGTGCTTATCGGCGGAACGAGCACCATCGTTCCCGAGGCGTCGAACTTGTCGGGTGAGTTGATCTCCTTCAGGCCGTACTGGCCTGCGATCCGGCCGGCGGTCTTCGCCGGAACTCCATACAGCACGATGTTCATAAGCGTTCGTCTTTGGAAAAAGGCGCGGCCGGCTTGCTGATCGCGTCCGACCCGTTATGGCGGCAACGTGTCCGTTTCCTTGCCGCTCCTTTTCCGGTTTAACCGAATATCAGTATCAAAAGCTGTGCCGCCAGCACCCGCAGAAACATCGACAGCGGGTAGACCGTCGCGTAACCGACCGACGGAGCGTCGGACGAGGTCTGTTCGGCCGAATAGGCCAGCGCAGGCGGGTTGGTCGAGGCCCCCGAAAGAACGCCGATCAGCGTATAATAGTTGAGTTTGTAGTAGAAGCGTCCGAAAATGCCCGCCAGCAGGAGCGGCACGACGGTGATCACGGCCCCGTAGGCGATCCAGACATATCCGCCCGCCGCGAGCGTCGGCACGAACTCCTCGCCCGCGCCCAGTCCCACGCCCGCCAGGAAGAGCGAGATGCCCACCTCGCGCAGCATCAGGTTGGCCGACATCGTCGTATAGGTGACCAGTTTGTAGTGCGGCCCGTAGCGGCCGATCAGGATGGCCACGATCAGCGGACCTCCGGCAAGACCCAGTTTCACGGGCTGCGGGATGCCCGGAATCCAGAACGAAATGCTGCCCAGCAGAACGCCCAGCGCGATGCCGGTGAAAATGGGGATCAGGTTGGGGTGGTTGAGCCGCTTGAGCGAGTTGCCGAAAAGCCGCTCGGCATGGGCCACCGACAATTCGGGCCCCACGACCGTCACCCGGTCGCCGATCTGCAATTGCAGGTTTCCGGAGGCCACCAGGTCGATGCCCGAACGGTTGATGCGCGTGATCGTGACGCCGCACGTGGAACGGACCCGCAGTTCGGAGAGGGTCTTGCCGTTCAGCTCGGGCTTGGTGATCAGGATGCGCCGCGAAATCATCGCCTTGTCATGGACCATCGGCTCGGCGTCGACCTCCCGCCCGAGCAGGGCTACCAGCGCCTCGACATCCCGGGGCGCGGCGATCAGCAGGATGCGGTCGCCGCAATGAAGCGCCGTCGAAGCGTCGGCCAGTTCGGGGCTTCCGCCGCCGCGGCTGATGCGCGAAATGACGAAATCCCGCAGCGCAAGGTCCCGGATCTCGGCGACGGTCTTGCCGTTGACGGCGGCATTGACGATCTCGACGGAAAGACGCCGGGTCGTCAGGTCTTTCTGCGCGTCCGAATCCTGCCCGGCGGCGGCCTCTTCGCATTTCACGTCGATGCGCAGCAGGTAGCGAAGCCCGATCAGCGTGAGGATGGCTCCCACGACGCCCAGCGGGTAGGCCACGGCGTAACCCGTGGCGATGTCCGGGGCATCGGCTCCGGCGTGCATGTCGCTGAAAGCCTGCTGTGCGGCGCCCAGTCCGGGCGTGTTGGTCACGGCGCCCGACATCACGCCGACCATCGTCGTCATGGACAAGCCCGTGATGTAATAGAGCGCCACCGTCGTGGCGACACCCAGCGCCACCACCAGCACCGCCAGTTTGTTGAGCGTGACGCCGCCCTTGCGGAACGAGGAGAAAAATCCGGGCCCGACCTGCAAGCCGATCGAATAGACGAAAAGAATCAGTCCGAACTCCTTGAGAAAGTGCATCAGGTGTTCGTCGACGTTCATGCCGAAATAGCTGAAGCCGATGCCGACGAACAGAATGCCCGTCACGCCCAGCGACACGCCGGCGACCTTGAGTTTGCCCAGCATGACACCCAACGCCACGACCAGCGCCAGAATCAGCACCGAGTGGGCCACACCTCCGCCCCAAAGCGACTCGGAGCCAAATAACAATCGTTCGATTAATTCCATATCCAATCCTCATCCGGTCGGCTTCCGTCCGGGAAAAATCCCGCCTGCCGAAAGGCGCAGCACCCGGCGGCAAAGTCCGACATAAAACAATAAGCATTACATAACCCGATGTCAAATACCCATCCCCCGGGGCTTCCTGACGTCGAATCGGCCTGGCAGGTCTTCTGACTTGCTCCTGTTCCGAAGCCTTCCCGGTCCTTGCGGACCAGTGGCGAGATGTTCGGAGCCTTCACGGAGTTTCACAGCAGCGGGACTGTCCGGGATTTGCACCCGATTCCCTTTTCACCCTTCTTCCACGCCCGGGAAGGAGAGTACCAAACCTGCGGCAAAGATAACGCTTCTTTCCGAGAAACCGCCCGAAATCGCGGATTATTTTCACCAACCGCAGCCAGAAAGCGCCGGAAAGGATCCCATTCCGGCTTGCGCTTCCACCCGCAAAAACATCCCCAATATTACTTTAATGTACCAAATCCGAATTCAGTCGTTTCTACACATCTATTTTCCCTTTTGCTCTTGCCGCATTTTTGTTAACTTTGCAGCAATTATCTTCAGCCATTAATTTATGGGAAACGCATTGCATCCAAATGAACGAACTTTGATTTACATGCTGCGAAAAATATCGGTCGCATTGGGCAAAACCATCGTCTCGCTCATACTGATCGCCTTGCTGGCAATCTTTGTGACAAGCGTAAGCCCCGTATATGATTTCAGTGAGGCTAAACCCTTCAGCGGCCCCGACATTTTTAACCCATACTGGGGGGGGGAATCCGACATATGCTGGAAACGAGCCAATTTTCATACGCATACGCGCGTAAAGGGCATCCTGAACGAGTGCGAATATTGGCCGGCCGAAACCGATGAAGCCTACCGGAAATTCGGATATGACATCGTAACATTCTCGAATCACAATGAATTGACCCTACATCCGTACGATTCCCTGTTGCAGGTCAATGTCTACGAACACGGTATCAACCTATTCAAATACCATAAGCTGGTATTCGGTTGCGACGAAGTCAACCGCTTCGATCATTTGATCCCGCTTTTCGCTTCCCAAAAACAATTCCAGTTAGACCTGCTCGGAAAGGAGTCCGATTTCATCCAGATGAATCACCCCTTGAGAACGACGGGCACGTCGAAAAGCCACATGCAAAAACTCGGCGGTTACAGGATCATGGAACTCGACAGCGGAAAGAGCACCGAAAACGAGTACTGGGACTGGGCCCTCAGCGCCGGGCATTACAGTTTCGGGCTGGCCAACGACGACCTACATTACCCCGACAAATCCAGCCGCATTGCCGTGAGGTGCAATTTCCTGCATTGTCCGTCGGCGAGGTATGAAGACATAAAGGAAACGCTTCTCGGAGGGTGCTATTATGCGATGCGCATTCCCGACTACGGACATGGGGACTGGGAGGTGAAATACGCCAGAAACAGGAATCTGCCGTCGGTCGAGAAGATCGGACTCGACGGCGAAACGATCTACATCGCCTTGTCGCGCCAGGCGGACAGTATCAAGGTGACAGGGCAGGATCACACCACTCTGTCGCTGGCCCGGAACTCGTCCGCGGCCAGCTATACCATGAGGGACAATGACCCCTACGCACGTATTACGGCCTACTTTCCCGACGGAGAGGTGATCTACACCAATCCGTTCGCACGATACGACGCTTCCGTGGCACAAACTCCCTATATGGCTCCGGCGCATACGGTAAACATCCCGTTGACGATTCTTTTCAACTTTACGCTTCTTGTCCTGTGCGCGGGAGTGATCCTTACATTTTATAAAACAGTTATCAAATGGTAAAATTTCTGAAAGAAAAGACTGACCTCACCCGCATATCTTCGGTACTCAGCCTGTTTACGCTCGTGGCGTTCCACTGGCCGTTCTTCCGGCTGGTGCTCGGCAACATCGAAGGGGGCTTCAACGGCGTATTGATCACCGGAGGGCTGGGCGTGCTGATGTTCGCGCTCAATTTTCTCGTCTATTACCTCGTGCTCTTTCTCGGGCGCTTCGTCGGAAAGTGCATCCTTGCCTTCACATTCATAGGCAATGCCATAAGCCTCTATTTCATAAACACATACCAGGTGCTCATCACGGACAAGATGATGGGGAACGTATTCAACACCCGGTATTCGGAGGCTTCCGGATTCTTTTCATGGTCTGCCGTATGGTATCTCCTCTTCCTGGGCGTGGTTCCATGCATCTACATTTTTGCAAGGCGGTTCGACTACGGAAGCTGGAAGCGTTTTTTCGCCCGCACGGGCATCGCATTGGCGGTTTCTTTGGCCATCGCGCTGGTCAATATGCAGAACTGGCCGTGGATCGACCGCAACGCGCCCAAGCTCGGCAGCCTGGTCATGCCGTGGTCGTATACGGTCAACTCCGTACGCTACTATAATTCCGTAAAGAAGCAGAACCGGAAAGAGATTCCCCTGCCCGACGCGAAGATCGTTTCCGACAGCAAGGATGTATGCGTGCTGATAATAGGAGAATCCGCCAGAAGGGAGAATTTCTCTTTATACGGATACGGCAAGCCGACCAATCCGCTTCTGGAGAAAGACAGCGTGACCGCACTGATTGCAGATGCGGCCGCGACCTACACCACGGCAGGCGTGAAGGCCATTCTCGACCATAAGCCGTCCAACAAACTTTACGAAATCCTTCCGAACTATCTCAACCGCAGCGGCGTGGATGTGGTATGGCGCAGCAACAATTGGGGAGAGCCTCCCGTACACATCGACAAATACTACAAGCCGAAAGAGCTCAAGGAGCGGAATCCCGAAGCCGACGACAGGTACGACGGCATTCTGCTCGCAGGCCTCCGCGAAGAGATACTCTCCGGCAGCAAGGACAAGATGCTCGTCGTACTCCATACCAGCACGAGCCACGGCCCCACGTACTATAAGAAATACCCGCCGGAGTTCGAGGTGTTCAGTCCCGTATGCACTACGGTGGAGATGTCCAAAGCGGATCCGAAGGAGCTGATGAATGCCTACGACAACACCATCGTCTACACGGATTATCTCATTCATTCCGTAATAGAAATTCTTCGCGAGATTCCCCAAAGGCGCAGTTGCGTGATCTTCGTATCCGACCACGGAGAGTCCCTCGGCGAGGGGAATCTGTATATGCACGGCGTGCCCATACTTGTCGCGCCGAAGGAACAGATCGAGATTCCGTTCATCGTGTGGACATCGGATGAAGCGCTGGAAATAGATCCGGAGAAAAAGGTCGGGCAGTATCATGTCTTTCACAGCGTCCTGTCATTCCTCGGGATCGACAGCCCGATCTATGACGAATCATTGGATATATTCCAGCCTCCTCACAAAAGATACCCCCCCCCAAGAGCATATTTTCACATGCGGGAACAATCAAAAAATCGCTTAACTTGTCATAACCAACAAATTAAGCGATTTTTCCTGTACCCGGAGCCGATACACAACCTATATAATACTATCCAAGCAAAAGAATATAAAATACCTATTATTAGTATTTTATAAATATTTACAACTCTACCATTTGCGCTTATTTTGAGGCTTTTTTGTTATTTTTTACACCTTTATTACACCCTGAATTAAAAAATAAATATATATCTTTGCATCATAAGATCAGCAAGATACAAAACTACTAATTCCGGGATTATGGCAAAATTGCAAGCAAAAACCAAAGAAAATCCAAAATTGATGCAAAAAACGCTGGCCGACGGTCGGCAAAGTTTGTATCTGGAGTATTACATGGGTTACAACAAGGTGATCGACGAGGTGACGGGTAAAGAGCATATCAAGCACATCCGCTCGAAAGAATACTTGGGGCTTTACCTGCTTCCCAATCCCCGCACACCGGAAGAACGCCAAAAGAACAAGGAAACGTTAGCCCTCGCCGCAGAAATTCGCATCGACAAGGAAAAGGTGTTGGTTGCCCGTCGGTATGACAAGTCCGCACCCGTCAAGCAGAAAATCAACTTTCTGGAGTTCTTCGATGCCTATGTCAGGAATTACAAGAAAAAAGATATTCGGATGATGGAAGGCTGCCTGCGACGGTTCCGGGGATTTCTTGCGGAATCCTATCCGAGTATGCAGACCAATATCAAGCCGGATCAGATGACTAAGGAGATGATGATCAAATTCGTGGACTATCTGCAACAGCACTCTTTCGGCGAGGGCGCAAGGGGATTTTTCCAACGATTCAAAAAGGTTATCAAATATGCCATAGACCAAGACATCATGCTAAAGAATCCCTGTACAGGTGTTCCCTGCGTTGTCGATGATACTGCTTTGCGAAAGGACGTGTTGAGCCTTGAGGAGATTGCACAACTCGCAAATACCCCTTATCAAAATATGGATGTACGCCGGGCATTTCTATTCTGCCTGTACGCAGGATTAAGGTATTGCGATGTGGTTGATCTGAAATACAGCAACGTCGATTATGCCAACAAGACGATCCGGTTTGACCAAAACAAAACCACCGGGCACTCGACACATTCGATTGTCACGATACCATTAAGCAATACGCTATTAAAGTTGATCGGCGAACGCCCGGAGAAAGACGGCCCCATCTTCACACTGCCGAGCCACACCGGATGCCTGAAAGCCCTGCGGATATGGGTTGCGCGTGCAGGAATTGAAAAACACATTACATGGCATTGTGCCCGCCACAGCTTTGCCGTGAATCTACTCGGCGAGTGTCACACCGATATTAAGACTGTCGCGTCCCTGCTTGGCCACAGCGGATTAAAGCACACGGAGAAATACACCCGTGCCGTCGATTCGCTCAAAGAAAAGGCGGTTAATGCCTTGCCGGAGTTGACAATTTAAGTTTTTAATTTATATTTGCGATAAAATCAATAAGTTATGGGGAATATACAGGACATCATAAGAATCTTTTCAGCTAATATCCTATTGGCTGCAAAAGAAGATTTATCCGTCAAAATATTAGCAGAGACGCTTATTATTAACGGATTAGGTGGACATCAACCAATTAAAGAAATGACAATAAACAATGCAGTTGATTATCTTGCTCATCATCATAAACAACAAATTGATTGTCGAAAAAATTTGTCGGACATAGAAAAAGAAGCGGAAAAAAGAGCAATAGATACCCAAAGTGAATTCTTAAAACAAGGAATCAAAGAAACATTTAAAGCACAGGCCCTGCTTCTTTGACATGAATATCAATTTTCTTGCTTCACTCAACAATAAGCAGTTAACGGCTTTGACCGAGCTGTTCAACGGCCAACATGTATTCCAGCCAGAAGTCGATACAAATACGGTCGCCGCCTTGTTCATGTGCAGGCTCAAAGAACCGTTGGTCGTTTGCAATGCCCGTACCCTCTGTTACATTTTCCACATCTTGAGCGAAGAGCGGTTAATCACTCCCATTTGGCAAGCCGTAGCAGCAAAGAATAAGTGCTTCGCATCGCTCAACGGCAAGCCCATAAGCCGCAACACGCTCTCAAGTGCAAAGTATTGCGCAATCAATTCCGACTCTCCCTACAGAGCCTACCTTATCAAAAGCTACATCGGCATCCTAAAAAACACCAAATAGCCCTTACAGCATCCCCGCAAGGACTTTTTATCCAGCCAAGAGTGAGCGAGAGTGAGCATATGAGAACAATCCGCCTCAATCACCCTTATATTTGCCGCTGATAATTTATTCCATGTCTAACTAAAAAACTACTTATGGAACATGAAATCAGTATGGAGCAGCGGCTGAACCGCATCGAGCAGTTGCTCGCAGGGCAGAAAAATGTCCTCACTTTCGACGAGGCTTGCACCTACACCGGAATCTCCCGAACTTACATGTACAAGCTCACCTGCGGGAGCCGTATCCCGCATTACAAACCCAACGGCAAAAACATCTATTTCGACCGGGCGGAGTTGGAGCACTGACTGCTCCAGAACCGGATCAAGCCTGCCGCAGAGATCGAGCAGGAGGCAGCCAATTACGTGGTAAATTCCAAGACCTAAAGACGGGATCAGCAACTATCGCCGACCTCGCCCTACGAGATTATGCGGATCTCTTCGGGCGAAGGTCGGCGAATCTTTCCAACGGCCCACGCTCCCCATCAGGCAACAATAAAGTAGGGTAGCAAGTTTGTGTTTTCGTAAACGAAAACGGGGCTTGCTCCCGCTGGTCGGCGCGGCATCCCGTTGGTCTAATCATTAAAATCGAATCTATGAAACGTGAATTGAACAAAGGCGGCCGTCCGGTGTTGGAAGCCGCCCAAAGACAGAAGTACATCGTCAGCGCAAGGCTCGACAGCGAACACTATTTCCGGCTGAAGAAGTTAGCCCGCATATCGGGCTGCCGTCCGTCCGAGATCATCCGGCAGCTTATCGGGCGCGGGTGAGTGCGTGAGCGGATGCGTCCGGAACATCTGAATTATATGACGCAGTTGAAAGGCATTGCCCGCAACCTCAATCAACTCACACGCTCGGCCAATGCCGGCGGGTTTACGACGGTAATTGTGTCCCACACGGCAATCATTACCGAGATCGAGGACTTTCTAAAACAGGTGCGCCATGATCGGTAAGATTATCGCCGGATCATCCTTTGGTGCGACGGTCGGCTATGTAATGAAAGAGCAGTCGCGGATATTGAGTTTTAAGGGTATTGAGCCGCCGAACGTGCAGGACATGGTGCGCGATTTCAAAGACCAAACGCTCCTCAATCCCCGGATCAAAAACGCAGTCGGACATATATCGTTATCCTTCTCTCCGAAAGATGCCGACCGGCTGACCGACCCGGTTATGGCGCAGATTGCACGGGAGTATATGGAGCGCATGGGGATTCGGAACACGCAGTTTTTGATTGTCCGGCACACGGATCAAGCGCATCCGCATTGTCATATCGTCTACAACCGGGTCGGAAACGACGGGCAGACCATATCGGACAAGAATATCAAAATCCGAAACAGCAAGGTTTGCAAGGAGCTTACAGCCAAATACGGGCTTTACTACCCAAGAGGCAAGGAGCAGGTACGGCGCGAACGGTTGCGCGAGCCGGACAAGACCAAGTACGCCATTTACGACGCTATCCGGGGTTGTCTGCCCGGCTGCAAGTCGTGGGGCGATCTGGAGAAACGATTGCAGGAACGAGGTATTACGACCACATTCAAGTATTGCGGCAATACCGACCGCAGGCAGGGCGTATTGTTTGGTATGAGCGGCTACACCTTTTCCGGCTCGAAGATCGACCGGGCTTTCAGCTTCTCCAAGTTAGACCGTCATTTCTCGCAGGCACAGCGGATCGTTACTCCCATCGTACAGCCCCGCTATTCGGCGCAGGCGATCGGGAATTTATCGGTAGCAGAGTTAGCCATTACCGTTCGGCGGTCACCGGGCTGTTCGGCAGTCGCGGTAATTCGGGCGAATCCGTCGATTTGGGCGGCTTCGGCGTGGCGGACGGTGTAACTTTACCGCCGGGCGGGTATTGCGGCTCAATCGCCCCGGAACAAATGCAGCGGCAGATCGGAGAATCCCACGAAGAACACATAGCCCGCGTTACGGCTTTGATCCGGCAGGCAACCGAAGCGATGCTGGTCGAGCAGATGGAGCGCAGCCGAAGAATCCGGGAACAGCAAACCAAGAAACGTCAAATTAAAATACATCGTTAAAGTATGGCAGAAGAAAAAACAGTCGCATTGGATTGCGACCAATACGAAGATTTCAAGGAAGAGTTTATCAAGGCTTTCAAGGCTGAGATTGCAAAGCTGCAGGGCGGCGGCGATAATACAGCCCTGATGCAGCGGATCGACGAAATAGCCCGTGTGCAGAATCTTTCGGCGGAGCAGATCACCAATTTTATCAACCGCATCGGGCAGATCGAGATTAAACCCGTAGTCGAGGTACAGCCGCCCGATATGACGGACATAAACAGTGCTTTCGGAAAGATCAACGTCAGCACGGAGATACTCGCCGAAGCGATGAAGCGGATAAATGCCGAGGTAAAGGGTGCATTAAGCGACGAGAAGATCAAAAAGGCAGTACAGCTGTTCGTAAGCCGGGAAGTGGAGAAATACAAGGAAATGTTAGACGGTCATTGGACGCGTATAGACAACACGTTAGATCATCTATTGCATCGGATTCCCTACAATTACGACATCAACAAACGGTTAGTTCGGGCGTGTGTATGACTGGCTCTGACTGCCGGGCTATCCGTTGTGGGAAATATATGGCAGGCCGTGAACAATCGACAATACCGCAAGAATGATTGGAAATACCGCTATATGCAGGCTGTCTGGCACGGAGAAATGCAACTCATTACCGACCTCGACCGGGTGTTCGAACAAGGCGAGGATAAGAATATCGACGTGGTAAAAAGAGAGGTCAGGCAGTATGAAAAAGAGATCAAGGAACGCGGCGCAGCAATCGTAAACCAAGAGCGGACAAAGGCCGAGAAAGAGAAATCGCAGAAAACAAAAGCTCCAAAAAAGTAGGATGACAGAAAAGGGGCTTGCGGGATCGTCAGCGATCCTGCAAGCCCCTTTTCATCGGGAAGATTGACCGCTTATTGCCGTTCGCTCAATTCTTTATAAAGTTCCAGTCGCAGGCCGCACAGGTTTTCGATAATCCCGCTTGCTTTACGCACGCGCTCCATGTGTATATCCAACTTTTGCGGCGCGATGTCGAACCGAATGCAATACGGAGACTTTTGCAGGAAACTCTTCAGACGCGGCAGCGTGAAGATGTTTTCGATATGGGTGTCGTCGAAAGCAAGCATCAGTTTCGTGGAAAGCGTCCGCATCCGGTCGTGCATGATGACCGGATCATGGCTGTCGAACTCCAGACCGTGATAGACGTAGTAAAGCGTGTGATAGAAATAGACCATTGCCTGCGCCGAGAACTGCGCGGCCAGACGCATATTACGGCTCTCGCTGAAAGCGTCCTGCGCCTGTTCAAGCAGTTCATTGCCCTGCGTGCGGAACGTGTCGAAATGGAATTTAGCGTCGGCATACGCCTTGGCGAAGTCGATCGGGTGCTTCGGACGCTGAAAATGGTAACTGTCGCTACAATACAGCAACTCGCCTTCGGCATGGGCAAAGAAGAGGAACGGCGTTGAGTTCGATTCGACATAGCTCAACGTCATGATGTAAAGATTGATGTAGGTAATCTTCCGGCAGCTGTACGGCACTTTGTAGCGCAGGATGCGTTTGGTCTGCATCCAATCGTATTCCGGGGTTTCACGAACGACCATCAGCAGATCATATGCCATTGCGTCGCTATGCGGCGTGCCGCCGACCAATTTACCGAAAAGCAGGATATATTCGGGATCGAAATAGCCGTCCGTCAGGCAGTGGACGATCCGGGCGGCTTCGGCAGGATCGTAAAGTGGTTCGGCGGGCTGTTCGAGTGCAAGGGCTATGCGTTGTGCAGAGTTTTCCTGCACGAGGTTTTGATTCGTTTCCATTTGATTGATTGTTAGAAATTTGACATAGTAAGGGCTGTCCTTATCACCGCATTTCGGCAATAAAGAGAATAACGATTTGGTTAGCAGTTACTTGCTAATCTGGTGGGTGGAAATGGAAACGAATAAAGAGATTGCACGGCGGGAACCGCCTGCGGCTGGCCTTACGGCGTGTCTGCGTCGGAACGCGGACGGGATACATGGTTCGCATAAATAAAAAAAGGATGCGCAGCTGCGAACCATATATCCCCCTTTTACAGGCTCAATAAAGTGCCGTTCGCGGGTCGCTAAACCCCAACGACTCTACGCATACCTTTTCTAATGCGGTTGCTTTATTGAGCACCGACAGTAAAAGGTATGCGTAGAGATCGGAAGAGCACACGTCTGAACTCCAGTCACGGCTACATCTCGTATGCCGTCTTCTGCTTGAAAAAAAAA